>Ga0210377_10001631_pt1 | contig 20374 bp, 17 predicted proteins | sample PLM4_65_b1redo_FD_155480 | JGI IMG/M metagenome (GOLD analysis project Ga0210377, IMG submission 155480) | Groundwater sediment microbial communities from an aquifer in East River, Colorado, USA - PLM4_65_b1 redo | ecosystem: Environmental > Terrestrial > Soil > Riparian zone | place: USA: East...
CCCTCCAGTGACCAGTGACCAGTGACCAGTGACCAGTGACCAGTGACCAGTCACTTTTTTTCATACTTCCCCTTGTTTTTCTCAGGGGGAGTGCTTAGCTTTAAAAAAAGATGAATTTTCAAAGGGGGATTAATCAATATGGGTAAAGTCATAGGCATAGATCTGGGCACCACAAACTCCTGCGTGGCCGTAATGGAGGGGGGGGAGCCCATTGTCATAGCAAATGCGGAGGGGAGCCGCACCACACCTTCCATGGTGGCGTTCACCGAAAGCGGCGAGGTCCTTGTCGGACAGCAGGCCAAACGTCAGGCCGTCACAAATCCGGAGAGCACACTGTTCGCCATCAAGCGTCTCATCGGCCGCAAGTTCGATACCGATGTGGTGAAAAGGGACATTGCCATCTCCCCCTTCAAGATAGTCCGGGCCGACAATGGCGACGCTTGGGTGGATGTGCGTGGGAAAAAGTATGCTCCGCCTGAAATCTCCGCATCCGTTTTGCAAAAGATGAAAAAGACCGCCGAGGATTACCTGGGGGAGACGGTTACCGATGCGGTGATCACGGTCCCCGCCTACTTCGACGATTCCCAGCGCCAGGCGACCAAGGACGCGGGCAAGATCGCCGGTCTCAATGTCTTGCGGATAATCAACGAGCCGACCGCCGCAGCCCTTGCCTATGGCATGGACAGGAAGAAAGAAGAAAAGATAGCCGTCTTCGACCTGGGTGGCGGAACCTTTGATATCTCCATTCTCGAACTGGGTGAAGGGGTGTTCGAAGTCAAGTCCACCAACGGCGACACCTTCCTGGGGGGCGAGGACTTCGATCAGAAGGTGATCGACTGGATTGCCGACGAATTCAAAAAAGACCAGGGGATCGATCTGCGCAGCGACAAGATGGCACTGCAGCGCCTGAAAGAAGCTGCGGAAAAGGCCAAGTGCGAGCTTTCCACTTCCATGGAAACCGACATCAACCTCCCCTTCATCACAGCCGACGCCTCCGGCCCCAAGCACCTTACACTTAAGCTGAACAGGGCCAAGCTGGAATCCCTATGCGCCGAACTGATCTCCAAGCTGGAGGGCCCCTGCCGGACCGCCATGAAAGACGCCGGCCTCTCCTCAAAAGAGATAGACGAAGTCATCCTGGTCGGGGGGATGACGCGGATGCCCTCCGTGCAGAAAAAGGTGCAGGAGATTTTCGATAAAGTCCCCAACAAGGGTGTCAACCCGGACGAGGTCGTTGCAATAGGCGCCGCCATCCAGGCGGGCGTTCTGAAAGGGGAGGTAAAGGATGTACTGCTCCTCGACGTGACACCCCTCTCCCTCGGGATCGAAACCCTTGGCGGAGTTATGACAAGGCTGATCGAGAAGAACACCACTATCCCCTGCCGGAAGTCCCAGGTTTTTTCCACGGCCGCAGACAACCAGCCGGCAGTTACCGTTCACGTACTCCAGGGCGAGCGGGAAATGGCCCCGGACAACAAGACCCTGGGCAACTTCGAACTTACCGGGATCCCGCCGGCGCCGCGCGGCGTCCCCCAGATCGAGGTGACCTTCGACATCGACGCCAACGGCATCGTACATGTCTCGGCCAAAGACCTCGGGACCGGCAAGGAGCAGTCGATTCGCATCACCGCTTCATCCGGGCTCTCCAAGGAAGAGATCGACAAGATGGTCAGGGAGGCCGAGGCCAACTCCGCTGATGACAAAAAGAAGCGGGAGTTGATCGAAGCGAAGAATCAGGCCGACAATCTGATCTATTCCACGGAAAAATCCCTTAAAGAGTTCGGCGACAAGATTGACGACGCCGAGAAGAAGAAAATTGAAGACGCGAGTGCGGCCCTGAAAAAGGCGATGGAAGGTAATGACACCGATCTCCTCAAAAAAGCCAGCGACGAGCTGATGCAGGCGTCCCACAAGCTGGCTGAAGCGGTATATGCCAAAGCCGGTCAGTCAGGCGCCGGTGAAGCTGGCGAAGCGCCCCATGAAGATGGCGGCAAAGGCGAAAAGGTCGTTGAGGCAGAGTTCGAAGAAGTGAAGGATGATAAAGACAAAAAGTAAAAATAACCGCAGGCGGCAAGTGTTAACAGCTTAGGGCGGTAACGGGGCTGAAGACGAGGGGCTAAGGGAATAAAAACCTTTAGCCTTTTGCCGTTTCTCATGATCCCTGATTTTTCTCCTTACCACTACGCACAAAAAGGATTTAATTTTGGCAAACGGCGAAAAACGAGATTACTATGAAGTCATGGAAGTCCACAGGAATGCCTCTGAGACTGAGATCAAAAAGGCATTCCGAAAACTGGCAATCCAGCACCATCCCGACAAGAACTCCGGCGACAAGGAAGCGGAAGAGAAATTCAAGGAGCTCACCGAGGCATATGAAGTGCTCTCCGATCCGGAGAAACGCGCCCAGTACGATCAGTTCGGCCACGCCGGGCTGAGCGGAGGGGGTGGTTTTAATAACGGTGGATTCGGCGCCGGCGCGCCATTCGGGGACATTTTCAGCGATATTTTCGGGGACATTTTCGGCGGCGGCAGGCAGCGAGGGCGCGGAAGACGGGGCGACGACCTGCAGTACACCCTGGAAATCAATTTTGAAGAAGCGGCTTTCGGCGTCGAAACCAAGATCGACATTCCCTATAACAAGCGTTGCGAAGAGTGCAGCGGCAGTGGAGCAAAGCCGGGCACCGAACCCAAGACTTGTCCCACCTGCCGCGGCGCCGGACAGATCCGCCTCCAGCAGGGGCTTTTCAGTATCAGCAGGACATGCAGTCAGTGTAACGGCGAAGGACGGGTTGTGGACAACCCGTGCAAGATATGTCGCGGCGCGGGGAGTGTCCGTGACAGGAAAACCCTCTCCGTAAAAGTGCCGCAGGGGGTGGAGAGCGGCAACCGCCTGAAGCTGGTCAACGAAGGGGGCCAGGGGACAAAAGGGGGGCCGAACGGCGACCTCTATGTGCTCATCGCTGTGCGTGACCACTCCATCTTTACCAGGGAAGGAAACGATGTTGTCTGCGAAATACCTATAAGTTTCTCCCAGGCTGGCCTGGGGTGCGAGACGGAGGTCCCTTCACTGGACGGCAAGATATCACTGAAGATCCCGGAGGGAACACAGTCCGGTAAGATATTCAGGATGCGCGGCAAGGGCATCCCCGCGCTTCAGGGGTACGGCAGAGGGGACCAGTTGGTGGTGATCAGGGTTGAGACCCCCATAAACCTCAACAAACAGCAAAAGGATCTACTGGAAGAGTTTGCGCGGATAAGCGGCGAATCGACCCAGCCGATGCGCAAGGGTTTTTTTGACAAGGTCAAGGATATACTCAGTTGATCAGCGTCCCGGCAAAACCTCTTCGATTGCGTGCTCTAAATTACGCGGCTCTTATCGCACTCTGGTTTTTCGCCGCCCCCTCACTTCTCCATGCCGGCTCCACCTTCACATCACGCACAACCGTTCTGAGCAACCAGGAGTACGCGGATGCTCTTCTCCACGGTATCAGGGAAGCACGCGCCAGCATCATCTGCTCCTTCTACCTGTTCAAGATCGGGGATGGTATGAACAACCTGCCCCGCCGCATTGCCGAGGAACTGATCCGGGCCAGGAAGCGCGGAGTAACGGTCACGGTGATCCTGGAAAAGACGGGCAAAGATAATGACACCCTCGACGCCGACAACCGCCGTACGGCCTCATTGCTTGCACAGGATGGAGTCACCGTGCATTTCGATTCCCCACGGGTCACTACCCACAACAAAGTCGTAGTGATCGACAACCGCCATATCTATCTTGGAAGTCACAACATCACCCAGGCCGCGCTCAAGTACAACAACGAACTGTCGGTCCGGATAGAATCCCCTGAATTGGCCTCCGAGATCCTTTCTTACCTGGAAAGAGAATAAAGGAAATCCTGCGGCGAATCCCTGATTCAATGACCGCCCCCCCACAGAGCCGATAAAAAACGTGTTGAATAAAATCATTTAAACGGTATAGTATGTAAAAATTTATCGGTTGGCGCGTCTTGTCGCGCAATGACAATAACATCACCGGAGGTATACTGCTTTGGCATTTTTCGCTGGGACCGGCCTGGTCGTAAAACTTGTGCTCCTAATACTTCTCTATTTTTCCGTGGTTTCATGGACCATCATTTTTTTCAAGCTGTTGCAGGTCTATCGGTCGAACAGCGAATCGCAACGTTTTCTCGAGTTTTTCTGGAAAACCAAGAAATTTGACCTGATCAACGCACAGCTTGACCGCTTTGCAAACTCACCACTCACGGTCCTTTTCAATGAAGGGTACGGCGAATTGAAAAAACTGATGGAAAAGACGGAGCATCCGGAAGAACATACGGGCATCAGCACCGACCTGGGAGGTATCGACAATATCTCCAGGGCATTGCGCAGGGCGACAACTTCGGAAATAACAAGGCTCGAAAAATATCTGACCTTTCTCGCCACTACCGGCTCAACCGCCCCCTTTATCGGGCTGTTCGGCACCGTATGGGGGATTATGACCGCCTTCAAAGGTATCGGGGAAACCGGCTCGGCCTCCCTTGCCGTTGTTGCGCCCGGCATCGCCGAAGCGCTCATCGCTACCGCAATCGGACTTGTGGCGGCCATCCCGGCTGTTATGGGTTATAACCATTTCCAGCATAAGATAAAGGTGCTGATCGCTGAGATGGACAGCTTCTCCACGGAATTTCTGAACATCGTCCACCGGACGTTCGCCAAGTAAAACAGGGGATATAGAATGGAAATCGGGAGCAGAGGCAACGACGACCGCGGCACCATGTCCCAGATCAACGTCACACCTCTGGTGGACGTCATGCTTGTTCTGCTGGTCATCTTCATGGTAACCGCACCGATGATGCAGCAGGGGGTTCAGGTCAACCTACCAAAGGCGGAAACCAAGGCTCTATCCGCGCCCCAGGAGAGTGTTGTGGTTTCCATCGAAAGATCCGGCAAGATTTTCATAAATGCCGGCGAAATCCCGTCCGCTGAACTGCGGACCAGACTCAGCGACATGTTTGCCACCAGGAGCAAAAAAGAGGTGTTTCTCAAGGCGGACAAAGATGTGCCGTACGGCGATGTCGTCAAGGCCATGGCCGAGATTAAAGGCGCCGGAATCGAACGGCTCGGCATGGTTACTGAGCCCTCACTGAGGAAATGATCCATTCCCTGCAAAGAAAAGAGCCTGACTTTCGATGGATGCTTGTTTGCTCCTTTTTTATCCATCTCACCTGCTATTTTTTGCTTTTCATATTTCACTTTGCGCCCAAACCTTTCAAGGAAGGGCCGGTTTATTATGTGGATATAGTAAACCTGCCGGTCGCCAATCCCCAGGCAGGCGCTCCATCAACATCCGGTTCTCCCCCCGCCGTTCCCGCGCGTCAGGAAATGACCCTTCCGCAGAAGACAGCCAAGAAAACCGCCTTAAAGACTATCCCGTCCAGGAAGGAGACGCCATCCGTCGAAACCGAACGCCAATTCGAGGAACGGATGGCAAAAATAGCGCGCACGGTTGACGCAAGGCACGTTTCAGCGGCGCTGGACGAACTGCAGAAAAAGGTAGGAGCCGGCGGCAAAAGCGGACAGGCAGGCATGCCGGGCGCCAAGGGAACGGAAGCCGGGAGCGACTATGCCGCTTATATCCGCTCAAGACTTACGGATGCCTTTGCTAAAACCATAGCCTACCAGACGAAATCCCCGACTGTGCTCGTAAGTATCACCATTGACCGGAATGGCAGGGTTATCGCATTGAAAATTGAAAAAAGCTCGGCGGACCGGTTATTCGAAGATTCTGTGCGCAGGGCGATACTTAAGGCTGAACAGACCTTCCCTCCCCCGCCGGGAGGCGCGACGTTCGAATACAGCTACAGGTTCGCTCCTGAAGGAGTAAGCAAAAAATGACAAATATATTTCTTTTTCTCGTGGCGCTGCTTTTCCCCGCGATGGTTCAGGCTCAACAGGGTTACCTGGATGTAACCGCACCGGGCAACCGCCATTTGCAGATCGCTATTCCACTCTCATCAAGTTTTGACGGCGTGCAGAATCCAGGGATCGCAAACGAGGTCAATGACGTTCTGCGCTTTGACATGAACCTTGCCGGACCCTTTTCGGTAATGGCCGGCACGGGGAGTTCGAACAATAGCGGCATACGGCCGGGAGAATTCGATTTTTCCCCGTGGAAGGCCGCCGGGGCCGATCTTCTCGTAAAGAGTGCCTACAAGGTCTCGGGGAAGTCAATTTCCCTCGAATTCAGACTCTATGACGTGCTTAAAGGCAAAGAACTTGTCGCAAAACGCTATACGGGAACGATCCGCGATGTGCGAAAAATCACTCACATGTTCGACGACCAGATAATGCTCACGGTTACCGGCGAAAAGGGGCCGTTTACCGGCAAGATCGCCTTTGTATCTAAACAGACCGGCAATAAAGAAATCTGCCTGATGGACTATGATGGCCACAACATCCAGAGACTTACCAGGAACGGCTCCATAAATCTCAACCCCGATTTCTCTCCGAATAGCAGGGAAATCATATATACATCATACAAGCGGCGCAATCCGGATCTGTTCAGGCGCGAATTATTCACCGGCGCGGAAGCCGCCATATCTCACCACCATGGGATCAATATTACCGGAGCCTATTCCCCGGACGGAAAAAGGATTGCACTGGCAATGAGCAAGGACGGGAATTCCGAAATATATCTCATCGATACAAGCGGCAAACAATTGTCCCGGCTTACCAATAACAGCGCCATTGACGTTTCCCCTTCGTGGTCGCCTGACGGTTCCCGAATCGCATTTACCTCGGACCGGCTGGGGAAGCCGCAGGTTTTTATCATGAACTCGGACGGGAGCAATGTTCGCAGGCTCACAACCAGCGGCTCATACAACGACAGGGCTCGCTGGTCGCCAAAAGGGGATCGAATTGTTTATTGCCGCATGGAAGGCGGTTTCCAGATATACTCAATAAACCCCGACGGAAGCGGAGATACCCGGCTTACCAGCGAAGGGAGCAACGAACATCCGCGATGGTCGCCTGACGGGCGCTTTATCACCTTCAGTTCCACGCGTGGGGGAATTTATGTCATGAGGGCCGACGGCTCCGGCCAGACCAGAGTTTCCAGCGGAAATGCAGGCGACTCCCATCCAACCTGGTCAAGCCGCTGGTAACGATTGTCGATTTTTTCTGCAAGACTTCTTGAAAATGAGAGAATCTTATGTATAATGTGAATCAATTCGTCCGTTACTGGGGATACCTTTTAACAACATCTCAAATTTAATGAGCAAAGGAGAGAAAAAATGAGCAAGGTGACGGTTGGTTTTATTGTGGCTCTTTTCTGTTCCGCCCTGATTGCCGGCGGCTGCGCTAAAAAGGAGCTGGTAAAGGGAGAGGGAGATGTTCCCGCGGCATCTGCAACACAACCGGCTGAAGCACCGGTCCCATCAAAACCACCGGTCAGGGAAGAGATGGTTCAGGACCGGACCGTTAAAGAGGCGCCGACAACGGGAGAAACCACGACGGCCGCTTCCCAGTCACTGGAGTCACTGGAGAGTATCTACTTTGATTTTGACTCATATATCTTGACTTCAATCTCCCGCGAGGTTCTAACCAGAAATGCCGCGGCCATGAAGAAAAACAGCTCCATCAGCGTGCAGGTAGCAGGTCACTGCGATGAGCGTGGCTCGGACGAATATAACCTGGCCCTTGGGGAAAAACGCGCAAAAGCCGCAATGAACTACATGTCAACCCTGGGCGTTCCTGCTTCGCGTCTCTCCATCATCAGTTACGGCAAGGAAAAGCCCGCTGACCCCGGCCACGATGATGCAGCATGGACCAAGAACCGGCGGGACGAATTCACCATCATCATTAAATAATCCGCTTCACCATCTCTTCAAGGGGGCCGGTCTGCCGGCTCCTTTTTAGGGACACTGAAAATGCCGATATACCAATTATGGCACCCGGATTTGGGTCAGATTTTGTCGAGCTGATTGAGCAAAACCGCAGACGTAGCATTGCTACGTCGAGGATTTTGCGACTGAGGCACGGCGAAATATGGCCCGAAGACGGGATGCTAAAACGGGATATTGGTGTTTTCCGAGTCCCTTAGATTGCAGCGTCAATTAATATTTTTTCCGACGGAAAACCGAACGTTAACAGGTCGTCCCCGCGAGATGACCTTGGAGGTTGCCAGCATCATGCGCATTTCCATAAAAGGTTTCACTCCCCTTATCCTCATAATGCTGTCCGGTTGCGCCAGCAAGGGTGATGTAGATGTCATGCAACATGACGTGGATGAGCTGAAGACCCGTTACTTCAGCCTTGAAAAGGATTTTGGCGGGTTAAAGAGCGAAACCAGGGAAGGAATGGATAAAACTCTCAAGGATTACCAAAGGGAGATCGAAACATTGCGCAAAGGCGCCGCGGATCTCCAGGCATCCCTGGAGAGCGCCAAGGTTGACATGCAGGTAATGGCGGGAAAGGTGGATGATACGAATCTCCAGGCAAAAAAACCTGTTGAGGATATCAACCTTTTGAAAGAAGATCTTGATCGCCGTTTCACTGCACTGGAGGCCAGGGTGGGCACTCTGGAAAAGAACAATGACGAACTGCAGAAGAAATCGTCGGAAGCTTCGGCTAAACAGGCTGAAGCTTCCCCCGAAGCCCTGTATCAGCAGGGGCTGGATCTTGTAAAGGGTGGGGATACACAGAAGGGACGGGAACTTCTCACAAAATTTGTCGATAAGTACCCGAACCATGGACTGGCGGTCAATGCCCATTACTGGATAGGGGAGTCACACTATACTGAAAAGTCATATGACCAGGCAATCCTCGAATTCGAGAAAGTAATCAAGAATTACCCTGGCAAGGAAAAGGCGCCGGCCGCCATGCTGAAACAGGCCATGGCCTTCAAGGCATTGGGCGACGGGAAGAGCGCGAAATATGTTTTCGGCAAGCTCATCGAAAACTTCCCGCATTCAGCCGACGCTGCCACGGCAAAAGCAAGATTGAAAGAGATGAAATAAAAACGAGGCGGGGGAAATCCCCCGCCTCTTGATGTTCCGTGTATAGCGCATTGTAAAAGCTTGACCAGGTTAAACGGTGCTCTTTTCCTTCTCCTTCTGTTCCTCCGCAACTTTTCCCTCTTCTCCTGCCTCCGGCTTTACCGTACCATGTTTGGCCAATTGCTCCTTCTCTTCCTGCTCTCTGGCAGTATCTTCCACATTCCGCTTGAAGTCATCGGTGGCGCGCCTGAATTCCGCAAGCCCTTTGCCGAGCGATCTGGCCAGATCAGGGAGCTTCGATGGTCCGATTACGATAAGCGCAATGACTAAAATAACGATAAGCTCCGGCATCCCTATTCCAAACATATTATTAACCTCATAGATTAATTCACTGTGCCATGCTCAGGCACGGACGGTCCCGCAGTATGCGAACCCCTTGCGGATGAGACAAATAATAGAGGTTTTGCCGCATCATGTCAAGCAGGCTTCTTGACGCATATTTTTTTAGCATGAATGTTTTGAATGTAAAGGGTTTGACATATAAAGGAACTTTGTCTAGTATTTGGAAACCTGCGCTCCGCTCAGTTCACGGCACATGGTAAACAGCACGTATAAAGCGAGGATGATCATGTATCAGGATGAACTCAAAAAGGAAATCAAGGCGCTCCTGAAAGAGCGGAATGCCGTGCTCCTGGCCCATAACTACATGAGGGATGAAGTGCAGGAAATCGCCGACATCACCGGCGATTCACTGGCACTTTCCATAGAGGCCGCAAAAACAGCGGCCGCGGTCATTGTCTTTTGCGGGGTTCATTTCATGGCGGAATCCGCTTCAATACTCTCCCCGGACAAAACCGTTCTGCTGCCGCGACTCGATGCCGGCTGCCCCATGTCAGACATGGTAACGGCCGAGGGGCTCCTGCAATTGAAAGAGCAGCACCCAGGCGTGCCGGTTGTAACCTATGTCAACTCCTCGGCTGATGTCAAGGCGGTAAGCGACATCTGCTGCACCTCGGCCAATGCGCTCAGGGTGGTAAATTCCCTCCAGGAGCGGGAGATTATCTTCGTCCCCGACCGGAACCTGGGGCGATACGTGGCCCGCTTCACGGACAAGGCCTTCCATTTCTGGGAGGGGTTCTGTCCTACCCACGAGCGCCTCAAAACTGATGCCGTGCTACGCTTGAAGGCCGAATATCCTGATGCGCTTTTTGTCTGCCATCCCGAATGCAGCCCTGAGATTTCAGCGCTGGCCGACCATGTCTGCTCCACAAGCGGCATGTATGAATACTGCCGGAACAGCCGGGTCAAACGCTTCATCATAGGTACCGAAGCCGGAATCCTCTACCGGCTGCAAAGGGAAAATCCGGACAAAAATTTCATACTCGCCTCCCCCGGTCTCATCTGCCCGAATATGAAGCTGGTCTCACTGGAAGACATCCTCGACGCCCTCAAGACCATGGCGCCGGTAGTAAAGGTGCCCGAGGAGATCAGGTTACCGGCGAAGAGGGCGCTTGACCGGATGCTGGCGATACCGAGGGATTAGAAAGACAGGCATTAAGACTGAAGGCTGAAGAATAACCCCCTGAATGCCTTCATTCTTTCGATATAATTTCCTTCAGCCTTCTACCTACAGCCTAAAAACCTGATTTCGGAGAAATCAACATGATCCGCCCATTCCAGGGGATTCACCCGAAGATCGATGAAAGCGCCTTCATCGCCGAAACGGCGGTGATCGTCGGCGATGTGGTGATCGGCCCCCAGAGCAGCATCTGGTACAACGTGGTGGCGCGCGGCGATGTCAATTTCATCCGCATAGGGAGCAGGACCAACATCCAGGACCTCTCCATGCTTCACGTCACCCACAAGAAAAACGCAGAAGACCCCGGCGCGCCGCTCATTATCGGAGACAACGTTACCGTCGGGCACAGTGTCACCCTGCACGGATGCACAGTGGAAAACGGCGCATTCATAGGCATGCAGGCCATCGTCATGGACAAGGTCGTGGTCGGAGAAGGGGCGCTGGTTGGCGCGCGCTCGCTGGTGACAGAGGGAACCATAATAGCGCCGCATACACTTTGGGTTGGCGCACCGGCCAGATACAAGCGGGACCTTAAACCGGAGGAGATCGCCTGGCTTGAGAAATCCGCCGGTAATTATGTCAACTATGCCCTCCAGTATATAGAAGACCTACCTTAGAAAAATCCCGTTTTTGGATTGGCCGCAAGGTTACGTGTAATAACCGCAGCTATGAAATTATTGCGATGAACAGGGGTGTTTCTTTTAAAAAAGCCCATTAATTGAGGGCATGAATGACATTTTTTGTCAGCTCCCCCCCTTCATTTGAATTATGTTACTTCACAAAATAATCCAACCTGATGTTTTCCCATAAAAAATTTCTTCCATAAGGCTCGGTTGCATCTCGCAATCAACCGTGTTCCATTTCAATTCAGTTCCATGTAAACACCCTGTATTCAGGCCTCCATCCGGATTACTCCCTTGTTGCAGTTGTCAACAAAGGTGTTATCATCCCTCATCTCCCATCCCAAATAAATATGCCTGCCATCATATCCTTGCTTTGTTACAACCGAGTCAAAATTTTGGCACGCAAAGTGCTAAATTTCTAATTAATTCATTTAATGTCCCAAAAACTAACATAGCCACTCTCCGTAAAGAGCAAAACCAGGGCAACCTGGCGACGCAAAATTACGGGTCCACAACGTGGACAGCCGAATCGCCGAAGAGAGTGTGATTATTCCCGAGAACCCGATTTAATGGGTTTGGGGTAATTGCGCCCGTTTTCGGTTACCGAAAATGGGCGTTTTTTTTTGAATGCATTATTTGATTGTAAAAGGGCAGAGAATTAGTTAGAGATCATTAGTTAATTTGAAAACCAGTCTAACTCCGATAAAGGCAAAACCGGAGCAATCCGGCGACGCAAAGCCACGGGGTCCTTGGATAAAGGATAGCCGGGTTACCGAAGAGCTTACGGAGTCAGGCGCCCCAGGAGATCCACGCGATCTCTTGGGAAGAGTCACGCCCATCTCCGCCATGAAGATGGGCGTTTTTTTTTGCTATGGAGGGCAGGATGTTTGCAAAACGTAATATACGTTTAGGCGTATCACGCCTTGGTCGGCAAGGGTGGCTGCGATTTAGGCCGTATTGCCGGCCCCTTATTCTTGCCCTCTGTCTGCTGGCATTTTCCCGTCCCGCATTTTCCGCTCCATTCTGTGCCACCCCCGGCAATGACGGCGCCGGATTTCCTTCGGGAGTCATCAACACCTACTACCCTGGAACGTCATCGGCCTCGGCCGGAGCAACATCCATCTCTGTCGGCCCTCCATCGCCAGGTACCCCCATCGCCGCAGGCGACCTGCTGCTCGTCATCCAGATGCAGGACGCCGACATAAACACCAGCAACGACAGCAGCTACGGCGGGTCATCCTCCGGCAGCGGCTACACCTCCCTCAACCAGGCTGGCCTTTACGAGTATGTTATAGCGAGTTCCTTTTCCAGTAGTTCCGTTACCATTACAAGCGGGCTCGTCAACAGCTACCGCAGCCGCGCCGCCTCGGGAACTAACGGCCAGAGCACCTTTCAAGTCATCCGGGTGCCCCAGTACTCGACTGCCACCGTCATTGGCGAAGTTTCGGCGCTCGCCTGGAACGGCACAGTCGGCGGCGTCTTGGCGATGGACGTGGCGGGCACGCTGACAATAAACGGAACAATCACCGCAAACGGCGCAGGTTTCCGAGGTGGGTGGGGAGAGTCTGCCAATACCACCGGCCCCTTTACCGATTACCGCACCCGCGCCACCATTCTCGGCAACGGCATGAAAGGCGAAGGCATTGCCGGCTCGCCCAACAGGATGAATCAGCCGTCTGACTTCAATGGAGCGCCAAACCAGGTAACCAGCGGCACAAGCCTCGGTTACCCAGACGGTGCCAATACTGACGCATCAAAGGGGCGCGGTGCGCCGGGCAATGCCGGAGGCGGCGGCACCGACGGCAACACCGCCAATGACCAGAACTCCGGCGGCGGTGGCGGCGGCAATTTCGCGGCCGGTGCCAAGGGTGGAAATTCATGGAATTCCAATCTTCCCGTGGGTGGTGAGGGGGGGAGCGGCGTCAGCGGGCTTGCATTCAACAGGGTCGTCATGGGTGGGGGCGGCGGCGCCGGCACTACCAACAACGGCACCGCCGACAACGCAACATATTTCACCCCGGCGGGACTGTCTTGCACTGCCGGCGCCGGCGCATGCAGCAGCGGCGCTCCCGGCGGTGGCATCATCCTGATTCGGTCGAACTCCCTTGCCGGAGGCGGCATGGTCACGGCAAATGGCGGTTCCGGCTACAATGTCCTCAACGACAGCGCCGGCGGCGGCGGCGCCGGCGGTTCCGTGGTGATAGACTCACTGACGGGCGGTTCACTCACCGTTTCTGCAAACGGTGGTGACGGCGGCAATGCCTGGCGCAGTCAAACCACTCTCATCGACCGTCACGGCCCCGGAGGCGCCGGCAGTGGCGGATTCGTTGCTTACTCCCCGGCCACCGGCTTCGCGGTTTCTGCGACTGTGAACGGGGGGACCAGCGGAAGATCGTGCAATAACGACGCATACGGCTCAACAAGCTCATCCGGCGGCATCTACACGTTCCAGTCGCCGAACACCACAGGCCCGCTGCCGGGAGCATCCTGCGTGCCGAACCTCTCCACCTCCACAAAAACGGTTGTCGATCTCGATGGTGGCGATTATTTAGCCGGCGATCTTCTGCAGTACATCATTACTTTGAACGAAAGCAACGGAGCAGCAGCGGCCAGCGGCGTTTCGGTAACCGACACCATCGACACCAACCTGGCAATCTCCACCGTCACCCCACCTGCAGGAGCTAACTACACTATTGCCGGCAATACGCTCAACATCTCCGGCATCAACGTCCCGGCCAACGGCTCCGTATCGATCGTTTTCAACGCGACCATCTCCCCTTCCGCTACACCTGGCACCACCATCCCCAACACCGCAACAGTCACCAACCCCAACGGTAACGGCGCAACCCCGGTCGCACCTGTGGTCACGGTAGCCGGATCAGTCATCGGCTCAGGAAACAAGCCCCTCTATCTGTATTACAATCCATACGTACTCTCCCGAACGCGAAATACAACCTCAACCAACTATGTGACGATCAATACCACGACATCGCAGGTCTGGACAATGAACCCGGCCGCGGCTGCCCCAATAACGATCAGCCCGGCGGTCAACGCCACCGTCCCGGTTACACTCTACCTCAGGAGGAGTGGGGGGAACAGCACTAATGGAAATAGGAACATCAAAGTTGATCTCCAGTGCTCATCCGTCGGTACGATTCTCACCCAGACCCGAACCCTCAACCTGAATAGTTCGGTGCCGGTAGCCTATAACTTTAACCTGACCACCACCCCCCCACCATGGACAACGCCGATAACCTGTGGACAGGGTAGCACGTGGAATCTCATGGTTTCTGAGACTACGGGATCAGGCACCGATCCAACCCGCGTATATCCCGCCAGTGGAGGCAACCCTTCCCACGCCGACCTGCCGGCAATGACCGTCATAAACGTCGACTCGATAGATTTCTACGACGACGCTTCACCTTTAGGCAGCGCCATAACAACGGTCCAGCCGGGAAACACCGTCTACATCAGGGCCACGGTGAGCGATCCCTTCGGCAGCTACGACATTCATCCGTCGGGCAACACACCGACGATAACCATCAGAGACTCGAACGGCAACCTATTCTACAGTGGCGCCATGACGAGACTCGCCGCCACCGGTGCGGAAATACCAGCAAGCCGGACAAAAATCTTCGAGCATACCTGCGCCATACCCGCCCTGGCTGCTACTGGCGACTGGTCGATCAGTGTCCAAGCATTTGAAGGGACCGAAGGTACAGTTACCCACACCACATACGCCACCATGCCGGTGCTGGCGCTGCCTCTCCTGACCGTCCTCAAGGAAGTATCCACTGATGGCGGCGCCAATTTCACGACAACGCCGCTGGTTGGAGTTAATCCGGGCGCTACCCTGACATACCGAATAACCGTGAGAAACGATGGAGCAGGCATCGCAATCAACGTGGTCATGATCGATCCGAAACCTGCGTATACCACCTACTCAGCGAATAGCGGCAAGCGTGCCACCGGCGCCATCGCAAGCACCTACGCTGCCGCCCCAACGACACTTACCGATTTAAACGCAGCAGATGATGGCTTTGATTACGGAGTAACAACCTCAGGGATAGCTACATACCGTCTCGGCGCTCTTGCACCGGGACCTGCTAACTCTGTGCAGCTCTTTTTTAAAGTGACAGTCAATTAAAATAAAATCTCTTAGCAGTCAGTCAGTAAAACAAGTCGGGGAAGTCAAGGGGGGGTAATTACATGTACAGAAGAATTCCAAACGCTTGCTCACGAAGAAACATGGCGCGATTCGGCAGGGCCGCCTCCCAAAGGACAAGGAACAGAGAGGGTCCCGGCGTCCGGTTGAGGTTGCTGGAAACGATGAATCGCTACGTCAAGTTGGAAGAGATCGAAAATATTCTGTTCAGTATCACCCAAAAAGAGAGGAAATCATGACCACATCATTAAAAAACAAATCTTCGGGGTTATTCAAGGGCGTACTAGCCGCCATGACTCTTCTCTGGATGACGGCCCTGCCGTTTAGCGCGCAAGCAGTCCTGCAGGGGAGCGCCGGAAATACAATCGTCCGTAACACGATAACCGTCAACTACAGCGACGCCAAGGGAAACGCCCAGACCGCGGTAACTTCCACCGTAGATATCACGATCAATACCGTGGCCGCGACGCCGACGATCCTGTCCGTTGCCCCGTCACCCGGGAGCACCGACGGCACCGGCACGACCCAGGCGTACACCTTCCGGATCAGGACCAACTCCAACGGTCCGGGCGCTGTCACCTTTGCCACTGCTGACGGCACTTTCACCAACATCGCCGCCGGCGCGGCGCCTACTCTACCTGCGAGCATCTATCTCGGCTCGACCGTGATCGACCCGAGTGAAGCCAAGATCGGATCGGCACAGACGGTGGCTAACCTGGCGTCGATTACCTTCGCAGTCCCCAACGACAACCATGCGGTGAATAATACCGGGGCCGCAGGTGTGGTCGGCGACCTAATCATCAACGGCCTGATTATCGGCGACCTTGTATACATTTACTCCGGAGCCGCTTACTACGGGCCCTTCACTGTCGGCACGGTAACCGACCCGGCCGCCGGCGCCGGCGCCACCGCAGCCCCCGGCAGCATCCAGTTGATCAATAACACCGGTGCTTCGATCGGCCCCTTCACCCCCGCCTACGGCTGGCAGATCGTCGAGGCCAGGGACGTAACCGTGACGGCAACCCAAGGTATCGTTACCGATCCCACGCTCGATGCTTCGTGGATAACCACCCTCACCGCCACCATGGCGGGAGCTGCTGCCGCCAATACCCCCACGGTCACTACCAACGCCCACATGGGCAGGATAGCCATCACCAAGTATGTGCGCAACGTGACGACCCCCGTAGTTGGCGGCGGTCTCACATCCACTTCTCCACTCACCGGGGCCAATATCTTCTATACAACGGGAGTCAACGGCAAACCCGGGGAATACCTGGAGTATCTGGCGGTGCTCACCGATACCGGCAAAGGCAGCGCCACCGCAGTCTACGCCACCGATGTGATGCCGACCTACTCGACCCTCGTCACGTTCCCGGCCACCTACGGAACAACACCGGGAAGCGCCATCCCCGGCATCTTTGCCCTGTCCAGTTTTAACGCAACCACGGCGATCCTGAGAACCGACAACACCGGTGGGACAGCCAACGTCGCCTATGGCAGATCGACCGGAATCGCTGCTGGAAGCACAATGACTTTCAATCTGGGAACCGGATGCACCAATGTTTACCCGACAGGCGGCGGCACCATCGCCACTACTCAGGCAGTATACGTGATTTACCAGGTAAAGATTGATTAGCAGAAACTAACGCATCGATGAACAACATCATGCCAAAAATCAAAGGAGAAATTATGAGAAAGTATGTCGCGAGTTTCACACTGCTGATCGCAGTATTCCTGCTCTCGGCTGCGGCGTGGGCCGCGCCTGAAGTTGAAATCAAAATCAAGACCGAGAAAGAGAAGGTTGTCACGAAAGACGGGCAAAAGGTCAAGAAGATGGTCGCGGCCAAGAATTTCACGCCGGGCGAAATCATCCACTACACCGTCCTGTACCGGAACAAGGGGAACGAGGACGCCACCAAAGCGGTGATCAACGATCCCATACCGCGGGGATGCATATACATCCCCGGTAGCGCCACGGAAACGGGAGACCTCACCTTCTCCATCGATGGCGGAAAAACCTATAAGAAGCCCGCCCTCCTCACCTATGAGGTAAAAGCCACGGGCGGCGGCACAGAAAAACGGACCGCCTCTCCCGAAGAGTACACGAACATCCGCTGGGTGATCGACAGGATCCCCGCCGGCACGAACGGCAAAGTCAGTTTCCAGGTCAAGGTTAAATAAACGAAGAAAACATAACGGGAAAAAGGAGAAATCTATGGACAGAAACAGGGCAGGACCGATCAGACAAGTGCGTAATTATTGGATGAAACAGATATTAACAAAAAGCGGCAACCAACAAAATTCAGAAAGGAAAAGAACATGAAAAAGCAACGCTATCTTATTACAAACATCGTTCTTGGCGTTTTGGCGCTGGTGGTGTTTCTCGCCGGCGCGACCTCCGCCTCGGCAGCAACCAGCGCCAACGCGACCATTCATAACGTCGTCGGGGTGGAGTGGTTCAGCGGCGCTACAGTTTACCACCAGGCGGCCAGCGTAGACGTCACGGTGGCCACGGTGGCCTCTCTGCCCACAATCTTTCAGAATCCGGCAAACAGAACGGTTGCCAACCTGACCGCGGTCGATTATCACACCGTCATAACCTCCAATGCAAACGGCCCTGACACCTACACCTTTGCCCCTCAAGCGGAAATCCTCGACAATATCGCAACGGGCTCCGGTTACGCATACCCGGTTGCCTCTCAGCAGCTCTGGGGAGGGATCATCGTCGGCTCGAATACGACTGGCAACACCATCTATCTCCCCGGCGGTTCGATCGTCACCGGGACCCCCGCGGACTCCAGAAACGTGGATACGGGAATGTTTGTAGTCATTAATGGCAACCTCTATACGGTCAATGCGGTCGTATCGGTGGGTGCCGCCGCCGCGGGAGCAACCGCAGGCGCAACTCCCACTCCGGCAACCCCGGAAGTCCTCGCGCAGGTGACTCTTACTGCGGCGCCCGCGCAATGGGGTTTCGGCGCAGGCATCGCTCTTTCCGGAACCTACAACGGCAGCGGCGCACCATCTGGCTTGATAGGTGTGCAGGTGGGACAGGCCGTAGACGTGGACAACTTCTCCTTTACAACGGCAAACCCGACAAACCCCGCGCTGACCGCCACCTATACCAACCCATTTACCGTCACGACTGCCGCCGGCGATCTGGCCGGGGCTGTGTTGACCACACCCGCATTCAATTTTGTAACGACAGTGCAGATGGCCACTCTGACCATCAACAAGTACTACCGCGTCATTGCCGGCGGCTCCGCGGGGACACCCACTCCTTCGGTGGATGTTACATCCGCGGCGACTATCGCCGCCACTTTCCCCAGCGCCGGTTCTCCTAAACCGGGCGAGTACGTCGAATACTGCATCGTCGTCCACAACACCGGCCTGGGCGATGCGACCGCCAACGTAATCAAGGACCCGCTGCCGCCTTACACAACCTACCAGGCTTCAACAACATATTCGAATACAGATCATGCCGTTGGCTCCGTGCCGCTTTCCGCGGTTGGGGACGTAGCCGGCAGCAGTGTCGTGCAGACAATCGGCGGCTATGCTTTTACCCCGATCAGCGCCGGAAACTATGCCGTCATAGTTTACCAGCTCAAGGTCAACTAGCAGTTGTTCAGCCGCCTGACGCCGCCAAAACGGGGGCGTCAGGCGGCCCTGAAACGCATGAATTCTATTGAAAGGAGGTAACAGTGAAAGCAATCAGAAACATATTTATCTGCGCCGTCTTCCTGCTCCTCGCAGTCGCCGCATCCGCAGGTAGCGCCTGGGCCGCCACGGCCGCCAATACGCAGATCGTCAACACCGCGACATTGAGCTTCAGCGGCGGCACCATTACCGCGTCCGCAACCGTAAGTGTCGCCCTGGTGGATGCTGCTCCCACCGTCACTTTAAGCGACGGCAACGTCGCTTATACGGGAGTCAACACACCGGCCATCAACGATACGCTCGTCCTCACCTCCAATGCCAACGGCCCGGCCACCTACCATGTCACCGCAGCAATCGGCTCAGGTACCGAAGCTCCCGTTAACACTACCGGCGCATCGGTCTCCGACGGCGGCGGTTTCGACGTTATCCTCGGCGCGTCGGTAACCACAGACGGCGCCACCGTTCATAACGGCGGCAACACCCTGATCATCCCCGCGCCGGACGCCAGCCACATCTCGGGGAGTGTAGTGAACGGCATCGGCCCGACCTCAGTGATCGTTTTCTCAACCTTTAACAGGACCGTCCAAACCGTCGCCCTGAATGCGGACGGCAACTACACCATCACCTTTGACGGCGCCGCTATCGCCCCTGTCGGCACGGGCATACCGGTTTTCGAGCAAAAGACGTTCGCCGGCCCCGCAGCCCCGGTCATCACCGCTTTGCCGGGCACTGTCGTCGCCCTGGGCTCCCCCATTCACGTGTTTGCGCAGGCCACCGTGACTAACTCGACCTTTACCACCACCAGCAACGGTGGCCTCTGGGTTGATAATGTTTGGACAACCGTCGCAGCCTCCGCGACGCTCCTCAAATTCGTGCGCAACGTCACCACTCCCGTCGCGGGCGCTTTCCCTCTGCGCAGTTTCACCATCAATTCCGTTGCGAGTGACTTTTACCCGAACGGGCCGGCCAACCAGCCCTCGGGGGTGACCGGCAAGCCGGGCGAAGTCCTCGAGTATGTGCTCCTGGCCGGCAACACCTCTGACACAACCGATCTGAACAACTGCGCCATCGCAGACGTCATCCCTACAGCATACGTCACCTTCCTGGCCGGCGGCGCGGCCGGCGGATACGCCGGCGCTAATAACGACGTCTTCTACTCTCCCGACGGCGCCGTAGGAGCGTTTTTGACCGCCGGTCCGGCCGGCTCAAACCAGGCATACATCGCGCCCTGGCCGATCGTGATTCCCAACCCGGCCAGCACCACCCTTACCGTCAATGTGGGAACCGGGGCGAACAGCACCATAACCGGAACGATAGTCAGGGAAGCGGTGGCCGGCACGCCGACCAACGCCTT
>Ga0210377_10001632_pt1 | contig 20370 bp, 13 predicted proteins | sample PLM4_65_b1redo_FD_155480 | JGI IMG/M metagenome (GOLD analysis project Ga0210377, IMG submission 155480) | Groundwater sediment microbial communities from an aquifer in East River, Colorado, USA - PLM4_65_b1 redo | ecosystem: Environmental > Terrestrial > Soil > Riparian zone | place: USA: East...
TAGGCGTGCGACCGAGTCCGAGGGTTAAGCATTTCGGACTGTCTGAGCCCGCAGGGCGAGTTTCCGAAATGTACTGAGGACGACTGAGCACACCGTGAAGAATTTTCGTCGGGTGCCCTTCTTTGGGGTCGCCTTTCTTGGGCACGCAAGAAAGGTGACAGAATGGGAACAAGGGTGAGGTACCGTATATCCAGGTCATGCGCAGCCTGCCCTCGAGTGCCCTTATCGGGGGCGGTTGAGTGATGAGCTACCCAAAAAAACAAAGCACACGTGGGACAAGTACCAACTTAGGTAAAGGCTTACAGCACATCTGACAATTCCATATCCCTCATCTCTGCCAGTTTTCTGATCCTTTCCATCGCCTTCTTCTCGATCTGTCTGACGCGTTCCCGCGTGATGCCGAACCGCTTACCGATACTGTTCAGCGTCCAGGGGGACTCATCATTGAGGCCATAACGCAGCTCGATGACACTGCGCTCTGCCGCAGTGAGTTCGGAAATCCACTGGTCGATCTGCTTGCGCCTGTACAAGGCATCGCAATCGCTCTCCGGAGACGGGGTATGGTCGTCCACGAGATAGTCCTTAAATGTCTCATCCCCATCGTCCATGACGATGACGTCAAGCGAATGGATTTCCCGCGAGACCTGTGAGAACATCCTGACCTTCTCAATGCTGACGCGCATGGCCTGCGCGATCTCTTCAGGATACGGATCCCGTCTCAGATCCTGCTTCAATTTTTTCTCTGTGCGGGTATACCGGTAGAATTCCTCGGAAACATGCACGGGCAAGCGAATGGTCCTGGCCTGATTCGTGATGGCCCGCTCGATTGCCTGTTTGATCCACCAGCTGGCATACGTGCTGAACTTTAATCCTCGTTTATAATCGAATTTCTCGACCGCCCTGATCAAGCCGAGATTGCCCTCCTCGATGATATCCGAGAATGGCAGGCCCCTGGCAATATATCGTTTCCCGATCGAGACGACGAGTCGCAGGTTTGCCTCGATCATCTTGCTGCGCGCTTCCAGGTCTCCCTCTGAGACCCTCTTCGCGAGAGCCTGCTCCTGCTCGAAGGTGAGAAGCGGCAGCTTTTTCATTTCCTTGAAATAGAATGAAATGACATCGGAGGTCTTCGACAGGGATACCTTCTCTTCGCCGCCATCGTCAGCAGCTGCGGCTCTCCCCATCGGGCTCCTGCCCCCGAACAGGGTATGCGAATATTCAAGATCCTCTTTGTCGTCAACAACCTGATGAAATGCGTGCATGTGCTTTCTCCTTGCGTAATATAGCTCATTGGTGTGACTGCGCCGCTCAGGGGGCTACGGTAAGAAATCCGCTTGTCACAAGGGGTCTCCGTCGTTATGAAGAGAATGCCGTATCACCGGGCATCGTTACTGCCGTTGCTCGCTCACGCGCACATCAAGCTGTGTGCCGCCGGCTGCAACCGGGGGCGTTTGTTCTTGCCCGCATCGATCGAAACGTCATTCAGCTCGTACTCTAGTATTTCCATGATCTGCTCAAAGGAAAAGGGTTTCTCGATACACCCGGACACGCGCATTTCACAAAGCTTCTCCCTTACTTCGGGGTCAAGGTCACCGCTCATGACGAACAAGGGGACCTGTGGACAGCTCTTGTTCCTGTGTGCGATCACGCCGTAACCATCCACGACCGGCATATTCAGGTCCGTCAGGATCAGCGCGAGCGGCAGGGAATCGATCGTTGCGATACCTTCCTCGCCGTTGCGCGCGGTAAGAATATTACATTCCTTCGACTGTGTCCCGACCACCGCGGCCAGCGACCCCAGGAGACTGATGTTGTCATCAATTATAAGAATATTGTCCACGGTCATCTTTCCCCTTTCGGATTTCCCCGTCTTTCTTGTTGAGTGCATGCTGCACGATCCGTTCGAACTCCTCTTTTTTGACCGGTTTGTTGACAAACTCGAATGCACCGAGGCTCATCGATCGCAAATAGGTTTCTATGTTCCCGTATGCCGTGATCATGATCACCGGCAGGTCCGGACGAATTTGCCTTAGCGCTACAATGAAATCGAGGCCCGTCTTGCCGGGCATTCGATAATCGGTTATGACCAGATCGACTTTCTCGCTCTGGAGAAGCGCCAGGGCCGCATTGACATCCCCCCCGGTAAAGACCCGGTAATTCAGGTCCGTCAGGATTTCGCAGTAGCTCCTGGCATTCTCTATATCGTCATCAACCACAAGTATGGTTTTTTTTTCCACTTACGCTTTTCCTTCATAGATACAAGAACTCATCGGCACATCAAGCCGGCCCCGGGTCAGATATTCATTGCGGAGGCCCGAGAAACAAAACATTAGTGCGCAGCGCCCATACGCGGGCGAACCCACCTGATCATGAGCTCCGATAAGGGATAAGATGAATGTATCTATTTGTGATAAGCAAAGCTGATGCCAGATGTTAATAGCGCTGAAAATCAATAGGATAACAAAAATATCAGCCAGCGGAAAACAGATGTGGTCTCATTTTGGACGGTTTGTTTTGGACAGATCGGACTAAATTGACTGGGTGCGCGGGTACGATAGTAGTCAAACTAAAGTTGCAAATGTGAAGAGGACGCATGGCATCCACTCTCATGAACGTGCGAGAACCGCGGTGTCAGTCGTTCATTTTCAATTTTCTTTTCAGCGTGGACAGTGATATGCCGAGGGCTTTGGCGGCCTGTGTATAATTGCCGGACAGCCGGCTGAGCGCATAGCGTATGTGGCGCATCTCCACCTCCTCCAGCGGCAGCAGCGGCGCATCCACATCGGGCTCTGTGCCGGCGGATTGGAGCGCGTGTTGTGCCTTGCCGAGCAGATCAGCGGGCTTGAACTCCTCGCCTTTCTGGAGCAGGTAGGCGCGTTCAAGTATATTTTTTAGTTCCCGGACATTCCCCGGCCAGTCGTAGCGGCACAACCGGGCGCTCTCCGCTTCCGACAACGGGACATCATGTCCGACGGTGATCGTCTTCATCAGATGGCTGCAGAGCTGCGGAATGTCGGAGCGCCGCTCCCTGAGCGGCGGGATGTGCATGCGGATCACGCTCAAACGGTAGTAGAGGTCCTTCCGGAAGGTCTTGCCCAGATGATCCTCGAGCTTAACACCAGTCGCGGCAATGATGCGGACACTAACGGTCCGGACTGACTCGCTGCCCAGTCTCCTCAGCGTTTTGTCCTCGAGCACGCCCAGAAGCTTTGCCTGCAAATGCACAGGCATCTCGCCGATCTCGTCGAGGAACAGGGTGCCGCCCTCGGCCATTTCAAAGAGACCCTTTCGCGCTGCAACTGAGCCGGTAAAGGCGCCCTTTTCGTATCCGAACAGCTCGGCCTCGATGAGGGTCTCGGGCAATGACGCACAGTTTATGCTGATAAAGGGGGCCTTGGGAAAAGGTCCCCGGTAATGAATGGCCTTTGCCATGAGGGTCTTTCCGGTTCCGGTCTCGCCGGTAATGAGCACCGGAGAATCCGATGTGGCGGCAAGTCCCACCAGTTTCTTCGTTTCCGAAAGCCCGTCCCCTCCGATTAAGACGGTGTCCTCGCTCTCCCGGGTCGACTGGTAATTCTGGATCTGTTCCACGTTCTCCAGTTCCAGGGTGCGGATCGCCTGCCGCACCGACAGTGACAGCTCTTCCAGGTTGTAGGGCTTCGAGAGGTAATCGGAAGCGCCGGACCGGATCGCCTTGATGGCGTTCTCAAAGCTGGGGAACGCGGTCGAAAAGATGATCTTGGTCTGGTCGTTGTACTGCAGGATGGCGGGACAGAGGGTGTGCCCCTCGCCGTCGGGAAGCTGCTGGTCAAGGAGAACCACGTCGATCCTTTGTTGTTGACACAGGGTGATCCCTTCCGCGGCCGTGTTCGCGATCAGGACTTCCATGCTGTTGCCGGACAGATAGTCCCTGACCGCATTCGAGAAAACCCTGTCATCGTCGATGATCAAAAACGTCTTTTTTGATTTAACGCTCTTCATGGGGTCCCTCCGGAAGAGAAATGGTCACGACGGTCCCACAGTCCCTCCTGCTTTCTATCGCAACGGTGCCGTTCATCCTGGTGATCATTTTTTTGACGATCACGAGTCCGAGGCCCGTCCCGCTCGCTTTGGTCGTATAAAAGGGTTTGAAACTCTCCATCACCTTGTCCTCCGCCATCCCGCATCCGTTGTCTTCAAGCTTGATATCGACAAAGCCGTCCGATGCGGAGACGCTCAAGGCGATCATTGGATGGTCCCGTTCACAGAGAGCATCGACCGCATTGGTGATCAGGTTCAAAAGTACCTGCTGCAGCGCCCGCGGATCGGCATACAACCGGTCCGCCTTGGAGTCCAGCCTGAGATCGAACGTGATGGCTTTTTTTTCCAGATCCTCTCTTACCAGCGGCAGGAACAGTTCCATGAATGACGCCACCCTGAGATGCTGCGGTTCCTGGGTCTCATACATGTTGAAGCTCTTGAGCGAGCGCAGAAGAAATTCCACCCGGCTTATCTGGCCTGTGATCCGGTCGAGATAGTCCCTGATCGCTTCCTGGGACAGGTGCGGAAGCTTGGAGCTGAGGATGCCCAGTATCATGTTGATTGAATTGATCGGGTTCCCGATCTCGTGCCGCACGCCGGAAAAAATGTAACCGATGCTGTTCATGGTATCGACCGACTCGGCAATAGACTCGAGCCGGAGCTTCTCGGTAACGTCCCTTCTCAGGGAGAGATAATTCATGATTTCTCCCGAAGGGCTCTTCACCGGGGATATCGCACAATCTTCGTAGTACTCGGTCCCGTCTTTCCTCTTGCTGACCATCCGTCCACGCCAGACGCCGTCGCGCTCGATCGCTTCTCTGAGCTCCTGGTAGAACTGACCGCCTTGCTTGCCGGTATCCAGCATGTGAAGATTGTGACCGAGCACCTCTTCCCGTGCATAACCCGTGATCTGCTCGAATGCGCGGTTCACATATTGGATCACGCCCGACGACGGCTCGGTGATGATGACGGCTTCCGCTGCCGATTCCACCGCGGCAGACAGGCGATTGCGCTCCTCCTCGATTCGTTTCCCGTCGCGGCGCACCACCGCATCCCGGAGTTCCCGTTCCACGGCCGGGACGAGGCGTTTCAGATTGCCTTTCAAGATATAGTCGTTCGCTCCCGCTCTCATGGCCCCGACTGCGGTGTCCTCGCCGATATTGCCCGACACGATAATGAAAGGCAGGTCGAGACCACTCTCCTGGAGGAGTGCCAGGGCCGCGAGGCCGCTGAATTTGGGAAGGATATAATCCGAGATAACGATATCCCATGTGCGGTTCGCAAACGCGGAGCGCATGGCTTCAGGCGTCTCAACGCGTTCATGGGTTGGATCATAGCCGGCGTGCCGCAACTCTCGCAGCAGGAGCAGGCAGTCGTCCTCGGAATCCTCTACAATCAGTATGTTTAAAGGCTTATTCATATTTCGGATTTCGGATTGCGGAATGCGGAATAAAAAGAAGAAGTCGATTGCGGGATGCTTTTGAACATCCGCAATCCGCATTCCGAAATCCGCAATTCTGCTTCATCTATTATTCCCCTTTGCAGTTCTGATAGATGATACAGATATTGCCAATAATTCATCAGCTTCCTTCGCCAGCAAAGCAGCTCTTTCAGATGACATGATCCCGGAATCCACCAACAGCTCCAACCAATATATTGACTCATCGAGTTCTTCTTCTACAATGCCCATTTTTGCGATAAAATCCGCAGAAGACCGTGCCCTGCAAGCAGCCCGATAATTAGCGCCGACCGATGTCCCTGATCTCAACAACTGTCTGCCGATAATTTCTGCAGTCTTACCGTTTGGCAGCGATTCCACAAACCTGATAATGTCCAGGGCGAACTTTTTCGTTCTCTGTTTCAGTTGATCCTTGTCCATATTTTTTCATTCCGCAATCCGCAATGTTCTTTTCTTTCCGTTTCCATTCCGCAATCCGCAATCCTAAATGTTCCTTCTGTTTCCATTCCGCAATCCGAAATCCGCAATCCGAAATCCGCATTCCGCAATCGAGTCATGGCGCTTCGTTAAGGACCAGCCAGTAGAGCCCCAGCTGCTGAACGGCTTTGGCAAACTGGTTGAAGTCCACGGGTTTGCGGATATAGCTGTTCGCGCCCACTTTATAGCTCTCAACCCGGTCCCGGTCCTCGCTCGAGGTGGTGAGGATCACTATGGGCAAAAGCTTAGTCCGCTCGTCTTTGCGTATGCGCTGAAGCACCTCATGGCCGTCCATCCTGGGCATCTTAAGGTCCAGCAGTACTACCTGCGGCAGGACCTTCGTATCGCGGCCCGCGTACTTGCCGGTCCCGAACAGGTACTCCAGGGCCTCAACTCCGTCCTGGGCGACCACCACTTCGTTCATGATCTTGTTCTTCTTAAGGGCCCGGAGCGTGAGCTGCACGTCGTCGGGATTGTCCTCGACCAGCAGAATGATTTTTGTATTCATGAGACCTCCTGATATTTTTCACTTGTAGCCGCAGGCTTCAGCCTGCGTTATTTTACGGTCCGACGATAAATAGGATCAATGCAAGCCCGTCAGAATATCCTCCAGATCACACCCGAGTGAACCCTTAAATGAATAATTGCGCCATGAGTCCACCAATCCCTTTCTGACAGGATTATCGAGCACGTATCTCACTTGATGAGCAACGTCTTCTCTATTTTTAATAACATGATCATAAAAATCTTTCTGCCATTCTTTATCGGGCAGGTTTTTGCTCATCCAGTAACCGGTCCTCTGTTTGTACCGCACTATTGTCTTCCGGGTATCGGCATGACCGTTTGTCCCGGCGACTATGATATGCTGGTGATCAGGCATAAAGCAATAGACCGGAACAATACAGTCGGAATTGCGGATCGCATCGCGAAGATGATCTATGAATAGAGCAACTATTCCTGGATGAACAAATACCTCCTTGCGATCCTTTAGGCATAGGGTATAAGAGACTGATATTTCTCCTCGGTAATATTCCGATGGCAGCCTGTGTTTTTTCTCTCTGATAACCATCTGCTTCTTCAGCCGCGTAATAGATAAAGAGCATAAGCCACGCAGGCTGAAGCCTGCGGCTACCAAATCACGACCTCCGCGGTACGAGTCTACGCCAGCGTAAAATACACCGTCGCCCCTTTTCCAACCTCGCCTTCTATCCAGACGAGTCCGCCGTGGCGGTTGATGATGCGCTTGACCGTGGCAAGGCCGATGCCGGTGCCGGTAAATTCCTCGATCCTGTGCAACCGCTGGAAGGGGTTGAACAGCTTGCCCGCATAAACCATATCGAACCCCACGCCGTTATCCTTCACATAGAATACTTCGTCATTGTCCCGGTGGGTGACCCCGAATTCTATCACACTCCGGGCCGCTTTTTCACTAAATTTCCATGCATTGGAGAACAAATTCTCGAGCGCCACAGTCAGAAGGCGGGCATCACCGTATGCGGCAAGTCCGTCGGCAATGACGAATTCAGCGGGCCGTTCGGGGGAGCTTTCCGCAAGCCTACCCGCAACGTCCCTCCCGATGGCGCTCAGGTCGACACGTTCGCGGTTCATTTCGCTGCGAGTAATGCGGGATAACTTCAGGATGTCGTCGATGAGGCTCCCCATTCGAATGGTGGCATTCCGAACGCGGTCAAGATAGCTTTTGCCCGTGTCGTCCAGATTGCGTGCATAATCTTCGAGAAGCGCGAGACTGAAGCCCTCGATGCTTCGGAGCGGGGAGCGGAGATCGTGGGACACGGAGTAGGCGAAGGCCTCCAGCTCCTTATTGGAATTCTCGAGCTCGGCCGTGCGTTCGATCACGCGGGCCTCGAGCTCCTGGTTGAGCTTTTGGATCTCCTCTTCAGCTTGCTTGCGCTCGACGATTTTCCAGACCGAATCCATCAAGAGCGTCAATTGGCTGATATCGCGGTCGGTGTATTCAACGGGTCTGTTGGCAAAACCAACAACCGCAACGATGCGGCCTTCGCTGAAAACAGGGACACTGAAGAAGCGAAGCAATGGCGCGTGCCCTTCCGGATAGCCTTTCTTCAAGGGATGGGGAGCGGCAAAATCATTTACAATGATGGGCTTGCGCTGCCTGACCACTTCGCCCCAGATGCCGGTCTTTTCAAGCTTGTAATCCGTCTGCGGGTTGGCTATCGTGCATTCAGCCATAACGTCCTTTGACCAAGAATGAAGAATAAAATCCTGCGTATCTTCATGGTAGAAATAAAGATAGCCGAATTTACTGCCGGAAAGAGCAATCGCCTCGTCAAGCGCAAAATCCAGCAATTCCCGCAACGACGCCGCGGGGTATTGCGAAATCCTTAGAATACTGTCGGTGCGCGCATCGTCGAGTTTAGCGATCTCCTCCGCTCGTCTGCGCTCCGTGATGTCGCGGGCCGCCGCGAACACCCCGATGACGTTTCCGGCATCGTCGTTGTACACTGCGGCATTATACAGGACCGGTGTAACATGCCCGTCCCGGCGTCTGATCTCGAGCGCGTAGTCCATCACAAAACCTTCCTCGAAGACTTGCTGATACCCGGCCTTGGCCTTCGCCGGTTCCGTGAAGTAATCGGAAAAATCCGTGCCGATCAGCTCCGTGCGGGAACGGCCCGTTACCTGCTCCGTCGCAATGTTCACGTCGGTGATCTTACCGCCCGCGTCAATGGTCACCAGGGGATCGAGGCTCGCCTCCAGCAGGCTCCGGTTGTACGCGTTCGCCAGCTTCAGGATTTTCTCCGCCTGTTTACGCTCGGCCACAGCATGTTCCAGTTCGATCGTCCTCTCCCGGACCCGTTGGTCGATCGCGTCCGTCATCGCGTCGAAGGCCCGTGAAAGCCGGCCGACCTCGTCCTGAGCGAAGGTACCGACCCGGTGGCTCAGGTCTCCGGCAGCTATGGCTTCAGCGCCTTTTTGCAGGGACACTATGGGCCCGGTGACCGTTCTGGCGATCGCCTGCGCTGCAACCGCTCCGATAAGCACTATGAAGATACCGATGAAGATCACGAGGGCCCGCAGCGTCCGGACAGGGGCGAACACTTCCGATGCATCGATCTTCGTCACCAGCCCCCATCGCAAAAAGGGAATATAGCGCCACGCGGCAAGCACCTCCTCGCCATGATAGTCGTACGTAATACCGGAACCGTTTTCTCCCTGGGCCGCTTTTATTGCCGGGACCGCTATCTTTTCCTGCAAAGAAACAACTTTCTTTAATGCCGCGTTCGGGTCATGCTGCAGGGGGCTCAGGAACAACGTCTCATTCCCTTCCTTTCGGGCAATCAACGCTTCACCGGTTGTTCCCAGGCCAGTGGTGTCCTGGATAAATTTGAAGATGGGGCCCATGTCAATTTCAATGGCAACCGCGCCGACGAATGCGCCTTGCAGGTCGCGTACCGGCGCGATCCCGATCATTTCAACGCGCCGGTCCCCTTCCGTGCCGAAAAAGACATCGGTAAAGTAGATCCCTTTTTTGCCTTCCTCAAAGAACTTCCTGTCGTGCAAAGGTTTGCCTAGTTGAACGGTGGAGTGCTCGTCGTCGCTGGCGTATACGACCTTTCCTTGTGGGTCCAGGAGCATCACATCCAGGTAGCCGTATGACTCCTGAAAAGTCTTCATCTGATCGTCCAGCGATTTTTTGGCCTGTACATAGGCCGGTGCGGTCCGGTCAACTGCGGGCATGCTCAGGACCGGAAGGTTCGTCCTGATATTCCGGAAATCCTGGGCCGACCGGATATCGCCCTCCCGTTCGTGGAAGAATGTCTCGATTTTGTCTTTCTTTAGGTCAGCGATGGTGTCCAACTGGGCCGTGCGGACCGTCTGCAAAATATTCCTCGCCTGCGAAAAGACGATCGTGCCGAACAACACCAGCGGGACGAGCGTGAAGGCCAAGAACAGAAGAATAAGTTTTGATTTAAGAGGCATGATTTTAGTCTCAAGTCTCGAGTCTCAAGTTTCAAGTTAAAGTCGGATGAGAGATTCGCGACTTTTCTTATCTCTTGTATTTAATACCCTTCAGTTTCGATTGACGCATATAATTCATCAGCCCGCCGATCATTTTGCTGATCTCGGCCGCAAACATGAATAATTGGTCGAATGTTTTTTTGCTGAGATACTCCTGATCGACGGCTACATAAAGCTGTGACTTTACTTCGCCAACTGAACCTTTCGCTATTGCTAAAAATTGCACAAACTCTCCAGTTCCACTTCTCTCAAAGCCCTCTGCGATATTTGACATAACAGATGTACTCGCCCGTCTGATCTGGTCACGAAGACCGAAATCACTGGAAAACACACCCTCTTTTGAAACCTGATATATGCTCCGGGTCAACTCCCGCGCTTTTTGCCAAGCTTCAATATCTTCGAATTTCTGGAATGTAGCCATTAGTCCCTCCCCGAATTTAGGATTATAGATTGCAGTATCAAGAATTAAAACTTGAGACTAGAAACTTGAGACTTGAGACTAAATCCACTTGAAACTAAATCCATCTCTCCAGCTCATTCCGTATCTTCTCCGTGAATTGATCCAGGTCCACGGACTTGTTCAGAAAGCTGTTCGCCCCGCTTTTATAGGACGCTTCCCTGTCTGATTCGAGGTCCGAATGCGTCAGGACGACAACGGGAATGCGGCAAAGACGTTCATCTGTTCGTATCGCGCGCAGAGTGTTGAGGCCGTCCATGCCCGGCATTTTCAGGTCAAGCAGGATCAGCGTGGGCAGGGAGTCCCCGCCGCGGAGGAACGCCAGGCCCGCCACGCCGCTGAAAGCGGCCTCAACCTTGATGTTCTCTCTGATCTTCGTCAGGACCATTTGCGTCAGCAGCACGTCGTCTTCGCTGTCGTCGATGATGAGGATGCATTTCGGATTGCGGAGTTCGGATTGCGGAGTTTCGTCCGATTGCGGATTTCGGATTGCTGATTGTGGAGTTTTACGGTCATTATCATTTTTCATTTGCTGCGTCCTCCTAGCCGTTCTGATCGATGAAACGGTCATCGCAAGAATCTCGTCAGCTTCACTCATGATTTTCGCTGCGTTTGGGGATGTTACAATGCCGGAATCCACCAATAGCTCCATCCAATAGATGGACTCATCGGCCTCTTCTTCTACAATTCCCATTTTTGAAACAAAATCGGCTGAAGATCGAGCCCTGCATGCAGCTCGATAATTTGTTCCAACCGATGTCCTCGACCTAATCAATTGCCGTCCAAGAATTTCCGCCTCTTCCCTTTTAGGAAGTGCCTCTACAAACTTGATCACATCCAATGCAAATTTCTTCGTCCGCTTTCTCAAATCATCCTTATTCACATTTGTTCTCCCTCTTTTATTCCGCAATCCAAAATCCGCAATCCGAAATCAAATATTCCGCATTCCGAAATCCGAAATCCGCAATCAGATGGTCCGGAATTGAATCATCCCAGGGTGAAAAAAAACGTCGCCCCTTTACCAACCTCTCCCTCGGCCCACACCTTCCCGCCGTGGCGACGGATGATCCGTTCGACAATGGCGAGGCCGATGCCGGTGCCTTCGAACTCCTTTTCAGAGTGCAACCGGTGAAAGGGCAAGAACATCTTGTCTGCATACGTCATGTCGAACCCGGCGCCGTTATCTTTGACAAAGTAGACCATTTTTCCGTTTTTTACAACGCTCCCGAATTCGATCCGCGGCTTCCCCGTCTCCGACGTGAATTTCCACGCGTTGCCGAGAAGGTTCGACAGGGCGAGCTCGATCAGCGTGGGATCGGCCGCTGCGGTGAGACCATCCTGCACGACGACCTCGACGCTCCTGCCCTGGTTCGTCTGGCGCAATTCCTCCACTGCCTTTGACACCTTCTTGCTCAGGTCCACGTCGATCTTGCCCAGCTCCTGCCGGGAGATCGTGGAGAGACGCATCAGGTCGTTGATCAGCTGCGTCGATTTTTCCGAGCCTTTGAGGATGCGCTCCAGATAATCCCGGCCCTGCGCATCAAGTTTCCCCGCGTAGTCCTCGTTAATGATTTTCGCGAACCCCGACATGGTGCGGATCGGCGCCCTGAGATCGTGCGATACGGAATAGATAAAGGATTCAAGCTCCTTGTTCACGGATTCGAGTTCCAGGTTCCGTGCGACCATGTCTTCGCTCAATTTCAAGATGTCCGCTTCGGCCTTCTTGCGCTCGGTGATGTCGTCGAATATGGCTACAAAGTGTTCCCGTACGTTACTATAGACCGAGATGGACAGCCATAGTCCGAGAGGATTGAATTCTATTTCGAATTTCTCCGGCTGTCTGGTCGAGGCGACCCGGCCGTAGATATCAAACAGCTCCGGGTGTGCTTCTCTGATTCCCGGGATGACTTCGGTAACTCTTTTGCCGGCGACATTTTCCAGGCCGGTCAATTTCCCGAATGCGCTGTTGACGTCGAGATAGATAAAATCCAACGGCCGTCCGTCATCATCATAAAGCATCTTGCAGTACGCGAAACCGTGCAGCATATTCTCGAAAAGCGAGCGATACCGTTCCTCGCTCTCTCGCAAGGCCGCCTCAATCGCCGCATGCTTCGCGCGCAACCGCAGCGTGGTGATGCCGTACGCAAAGTCGCCGGCCAACTCGGTCAATAACTTCACCTCGTCGTCGCTGAAGCCCTCCGGCTCCCTGCTATAGATGGTCAAGGCCCCGAAGGCCCGGCCGTCGGCCAGCAGCGGGAACACGGCCGACGAGGCGTAGCCGCGTTTGATCGCCTCGGCCCGCCATGGCTCGAACTGCGGGTCGGTCTGCATGTTGCGGCACATCGCTACACTCCCGGTGCGGATCGCCGTACCGGTCGGCCCGCGCCCGCGCTCCGTGTCGGCCCACGTGAGCTGGAGCGTGTCGAGATAGCCCGCATCGAAACCGGCCGCGGCCGCCGGGCGCACTGACTTGGCTTCGTCATGTTCCGTAAACCCGACCCAGACCATGGCGTACCCGCAGTTCTCGACGATGATCCGGCAGATTTCCTGGAGATACGCCGCTTCCTCGGTGGCGCGCAGGAGGGCCCGGTCGCTGTGGCTAAGCGCCTGGAGCGTGCGATTGAGCTGGTGAAGAGTCTCCTCGGCTTGTTTGCGTTCGGTAACGTCTTCGAATATAGTGGCGAAGTGTTCCTTCTGCGGACAATAAGCCGTCACGGAATACCACTTGCCCAGCGCCGCCGCGTATTGCTCGAACCGCGCCTCGCGTCCTGTGAGTGCAACCCGCCCGTAAGCCCCGATCCAGTCCGCCGGATCGTTCTCGATGCCGGGCAGCACCTCCCGTACGCGCTTGCCGGCGATATCGGCGCGTTTCAGACCGGTGAGGCGTTCGAATGAGTCGTTCACTTCGAGGAAGATATAATCCACGGGTTTGCCCGTTTCATCCAGCACGAGCCGGTGATAGGCAAAACCGTCGATCATGTTATCGAACAGGGAGCGGTATTTTCCCTCACTCTCGCGCAGCGCCTCCTCGGCCTGCTTATGAGCAGAGATGTCGGTATTGGTCCCGAACCACCGGAGGACCCGGCCGGCCGAATCCTTGAGCGGCAGCACACGCGTCAGGAAGGTGCGGAATATCCCATCGACTCCACGCAGCGGAAATTCCATGTCAAACGGCTCGCCGGTGGCAATCGACGCTTGCCACCGCTCCATGACCTTTGGCAGCACCTGCGGGTCATGTACGCTCTGCCAGCCCCAGCCTTCCATCTGCTCCGGAGTCGTGCCGGTGTACTCATACCAGCGCCTATTGTACCATGTGATGTAGCCGTCCGCGTTGGCCCACCACGCAAGGTTGGGGATGGAATCAGCCAGAGTGCGGAACTGCTCCTCGCTCGCGCGTAGCGCCTCCTCCGTCTGCTTACGCTCGGTGATGTCGTGCGCGATTTTGGACGCGCCGATCACCCTTCCGTTTGGATCCCTGATGGCGGAGAAATTCAGGGATACGGGGATGATCGCGCCGTCCTTCCGCATGCGCACGGTCTCGAAATTCTCTATGTGTTCCCCTTGCGACAGCCGCTTCAGAATATCGGGGACCTGGTCCGCGTGCCCCGGAGGGACAAGGAGAGAAATATTCCTGCCTATCGCTTCCTCTGCGGTATAACCGAATATCGTCTCCGCGCCCACGTTCCACGTCTGGATAACGCCATTCAGGTCCTTACTGATGATCGCATCCTCAGCGCTCGCAACGATAGCCGCCAGACGGCCCTGTGACTCTTCCGCCTTCTTGCGCTCGGTGATGTCATCTGCATAAATGCGCACGACATTGAATTGCGGTACGAGATGGACGGTCATGCCGAAGATGCGGTCCTTGATGACTTTTTCACGATAAAGAGACTGTTCTTCTTTATTTCCTAAGGCACGCAAAATGCCGTCCATGTCCTCGGGCACAAATACGGTCAAATCTTCCGTATCCATCCCCAGGTTTGCCAAAACTTTTACCGTGGCCGGATTGCAGAAGTTGACTTTACCCGAGGAATGCACTTCGCAAACAGGATTCGGGTTTAGTTCCGGAAAAGATGCAAGATGTTTTGTGCGTTCCTCGGATTTTTTGAGTTCGGATACGTCATTGTACGTGATGACAACGCCCTCGATGCGATTGTCGGCTGTGCGGTAAGGAAGGGTCGTGCGGACGTACCATTCGCCGTTCATCTGCATCTCCTGCCGCGCGGGCATGAGACTCTCAAGGACCGCCCGGGCGTCGGAGGTGAGGTTGGGGCCGAGATTCTCCTGCGACATATCGACGATGGGCCGCCCTACGTCCGAAGGAAGGAGCTTGATGAGCCCGATCATCGCGGGCGTGAAGCGCTTCACCCGGAAGTGTGTGTCCAGGAAGATCATGGGGATGTTCGTACTCGCCTGGAAATTGTTCAGGTCGTCGTTCGTTGCGTCCTGTTCTTCGATCTTGCCCTGAAGCTGTGAGTTCACGGTGACGAGCTCTTCGTTCAACGACTGGAGCTCTTCGCGGGAGGTTTCAAGCTCTTCGTTCGCGGCCTGCAATTCCTCGTTCGAGGACTGGAGCTCCTCGTTCAGGCTCTTTAACTGTTCGATGTGGCTCTGGAGGTCGGCCTTCGTGGCGGACAATTCGCCTTCGAGCTGATGGATCGCGGTCTCCTCGATGACGGTGGCATCGACCTGCTCGGCGGCCTCCTTCTTCGAGAGTAAAGGCTTTTCCTGAAAAACAACGATGTGCAAATTTTCAGCGGCCTTCGTGATCCGGAGGGTAACGTGTCTTGTTTTGTTGTCATCGCCGGCCACGCTCGTTCTGATGAGCACCGGCCTTTCTTCCCGGCCCGACCGGTAGAGCGCTCCGCGTATCCTGCTCCGAAGGTTCTCGGGCACAAGCTCCAGCAGGTTCTGGGTCGGCACTCCCCGGGGCTGATGCAGATAGCGGTTCGTGGGGCCGTTGTGATAGATGATCTCGTAGTTCTGGTCTATGGCCACGGAAGCAGGCCCGTACTCTTCCAGGAGTTTTTCCTGGATGATTTCCATGACCGACCGGCCCTGCTCCGTCATGTGCGCCTGTCTGGCAGGCGGCGCCTGACGTTCCAGTGCGTACGGGACCGAGATGGGCAGTCTCGAAGAGGGTTTCGTTTCCAGCTTCCGGTAGACGCGGCATTGCTTGTGGCCGATGCTCCTAAAAGCCGCGCTTTTTCTGCCCACGGTCTCGGCGTTCCCGAGGAAGAGGTAGCCGCCCTCTTTGAGAGCGTAATGAAAGAGAGTGATGCTTTTTTCCTGGGCCTCGGGCTCAAGGTAAATAAGGAAGTTCCGACAGATGATGAGGTCGAGCTTGGAGAACGGGGGGTCGGTCAAGAGGTCCTGCCTGGCGAAGACCACGCTCTCCCGGACGTCCTTGTTGACTACGAGAAAGTTGTCGTCATCTGTTGATGTGAAATATTTCTGGATGTATTCCTGCGAAACGTCCGCGGTGATGCTCGCGGGATACTTTCCTTCACGCGCCCGCTCAAGCGCCCGCTCGTTCACATCCGTGGCAAAGACCTGGATGTCCCGTTTTTTTCCGGCGAGCGCGATCTCATGCAGAAGCATCATGGCGATAGAGTATGCTTCTTCACCTGTGGCGCTGGCGGGGGTCCAGACGCGGACAGGAAGGTTCGTGTTCTCGGCCACGATCTTCCGGATTGCCTCCAGGTTCAGGGCCTTCCATGCCACCCGGTCGCGGAAGAACGAGGTGACGCCGATCATGAGGTCTGACGCAAGGTGCGCAGCCTCGGGATCGCTTGCCGCAAGCATGTCCAGGTAATCCTTGACCACGGAGAGCCCGTGAAGGCACATGCGTCTTCTGATCCTCCGGCTGACCACGCTTTTTTTGTAATGGTCGAAGCGCGAGCCCGTCTTTTCCCGGATGAGCCGGAAGAAACCGTCGAATTCTTCCGGCGTGATGGGCAACTCGCGGCTGACAACGGCCTGTCCGGTCCCCTGGAGCTTCAGGAGTTCCGCCGCAATGTCTCCAGGAGAGAGCACTGCGTCCGCCTGACCCGTCGCAATCGCCGCGAGCGGCATGCTGTCAAATTCCGCGGTATTGGGGTCCTGGATGTATACGGTCCCGCCCACGGACCGGATTGCCTGGCAGCCGCGTGCCCCGTCCGTCCCCGCGCCCGAGAAGATAACGGCGATGGAACGCTCGCCCGCATCTTCCGCGAGTGAGGAGAAAAATTCATCGATGGGAAGATGGATGAGCCCCTCGGGGTGAACGGTCGTCTGAAAGAGGCTGTTTCGCAAACGAACTTCCCTGCCTGGAGGCGCGAGGTAAAGGATTCCAGGCTGGATCTTTAAACCATCAGAGATCTGCTGGATCATCAGAGAAGGACGCCGGCCGGTCAGGAGTTCCTGCAGGAGGCTCTTGTGTTTAGTGGAAAGGTGTTGGATGAAGACAAGTGCGAAACCAAAATCAACGGGCAACTCGGCAAGAAAACGCTGAAGGGGGTTTAGGCCTCCGGCTGAGGCGCCGATGCCGACGATTGAAAAGCTCTTACGGGGATTATCGCCTGTCGTCATACTGTTCAACTCCGGTCATTTAGTAGGGCTCTTACGATGTTTCGAGTTACGAGTTCCGGGTTTCGGGTTCGAATTCGGCTGCAACTCGAAACTTTAAACTCGAAACCCGAAACTGAATTTACAGCGTGAAATAAAAACTTGCCCCTTTTCCAACCGCTCCTTCCGCCCACAAACAGCGACCGGTACTTCGCCTCGCTCTCCATCGGGAATGCGTGTTCCTCTCGGCATATCGTCACGGGAGCGTAAAGTAGAACGTCGCGCCCTTTTCCGGAGCGCTCTCTGCCCAGAGCCTGCCGTTGTGGCGCAGGATGATGCGATAGGCTGTTGCCAGGCCGATCCCGAGGCCGGTAAATTCGGATTCCGTATGGAGGCGATTGAACGGCATGAAGTGCTTGTCGGAAAACTGCATGTCAAAGCCTGCGCCATCGTCTTTGACGAAGTAGACCGGATGGCCTGCCATCGTAGTAACGCCAAATTCAATCCTTGCCGTCTTATGTTTCCCCGTGAATTTCCAGGCATTGTGCATGAGGTTCTCGAGCACCGCCTGCAGCAACGTGTTGTCGCCCCTGACCCTGATCTTATCCGCGATGATGAATTCCACCGCCCGCGCGGGGTCCTGTTTTCGCAGATCATCCGCGATGACCTGCGCCAAAGCACTGAGGTCCACGCTCCGCTCATGAAGATCGCGGCGAGTCAGCCGCGCCATGTCCAGCAAGGCCTGTATGAGCTGGTCCATCCGCAGTGCGGCAGAATTGACACGCGCAAGATAGTCCCTGGCCGTTGAATCCAGTTGGTCCCCGTAGTCTTCCAGCAATGCCCTGGCAAAACCGTCAATGCTCCGGAGAGGCGCTTTCAGGTCGTGTGATACGGTGTATGAGTAGACTTCCAGGTCGCGATTCACCGCTTCAAGCTCGTAGGCCCGTTGTTCGAGCTCGGCATGCGCTGTTTGCAGTGACGACTCGGTCCTCTTGCGCATCAAGGCCTGCACAATGACGGTTGCGAGGGGTTCCATTGTTTCCACATCCTCGGTGCGATACCCGCCTTCGCGGTTGCCGAGCGCTATCAGGCCGATTGTCTTCCCCCTATGGATCAAGGGAACACCGAGAAACGCCGTAAGCCGGGGATGACCTTCGGGTGTGCCGATGCTGTCGTGATGCGAGTACGGGTCGTTCGTGAAGAACGGCCGCTCATCGATAATCACGCGGCCGAAAAGCCCATGCACCTTGAAAGCTCCAAGTGGTTTGTGACGGTCGGTCTTGTCCTTCATCGTACAGAGGTCCCATCCATGGTCGCTGATGGCAGTATCATGAATCAGTCCGTCCGGGCCGATCTCTCCGATGAAACCGCACTTGCTGCCGGTAAGTTCCTCCGCGATCGAGAGACAAACGCGTCCCAGCTCTTCCTCTGAATCAATTGTCAGGGTCTCCCGGAATATCCGGTTAATACTCGTCAACACTGCTTGTTGACGAAGGGTCTTCTCCTCCACCAGCTTGCGCTCGGTGATGTCAGTGATCATGGCCATTGACGCGACGAAGTTGCCGTTCTTATCGCGCAGCGGCGTTGCTCCCACGATCGCCCAGAGCGTCGAGCCGTCCTTGCGGACGAATTTCACCTCATAACTATTCTTATGGCCCTGCCGCCGTCGTTCGAGATTAAGCCGCGCGATTGCCCTGGCCTCCTCATCCATGAAGTCATACACTGCTTTCCCGATCATTTCTTCAGGACGATAACCGATCATTTTGGATGCGCTGTCGTTCACGAAGGTGGTCCGGCTCTCAAAATCACCGATCCATATGCCTTCACTCGCAGTCTCAATGATACTCCGATACTTCTCCTCGCTCTCGCGCAGCGCATCCTCTGCCTGCTTGATCGCAGAGATGTCGGTATTTGTGCCGAACCACCTGAGGACTTGACCTGCCGAATCCTTCAACGGCAGCACGCGCGTCAGGAAGGTACGGAATAGCCCGTCGGTCCCGCGCAGAGGGAATTCCATGTCGAACGGTTCACCGGTGGTGATTGACGCCTTCCACCGCTCAAGGACTATCGGCAGCATCTCCGGGTCATGTACGCTCTGCCAACCCCAGCCTTCCATTTGCTGTGGCGTCGTGCCAGTGTACTCATACCAGCGATTGTTGTACCACGTGATGTAGCCGTCGCCGTTTGCCCACCATGCAAGGTTGGGGATGGAATCGGCCAAGGTGCGGAATTGCTCCTCGCTCTGACGAAGGGCCTGCACGGCCCGCTTGCTTTCGGTGATGTCGCGTATATTGCCGTCCCGATACAGCGGCCTGCCTGCGCCGTCCCTTGTAAGCCGCACATGATTGGAAATCCAGCGATAGTCGCCGCGTTTCGTCCGCTGGCGGTATTCCAGATCTGCCTGATTGGTTTCCTCCAGGTGCGCCAGCGCCGACCGCATTGCAGGCAGATCGTCGGGATGAATCATAGCCAGAGCTTTTTCGCTGTTCTGCGCCATCAATTCATCGGGTGAAAAACCTACCACCTTTACGGAAGCCGGGCTTATATATTCATAACGGCCGGTCAGAACGTTCACGCGATAGATGACATCCCTGGAATTATCCAGTACCGACTGGAGTTTCGCGTCGGCTGTGTGAAGTTCTTCGTTGGTGGTTTGAAGCTCCTCGTTGGCGGCTCGAAGTTCCCCGGTCCGCATATCCACCAGCTTTTCAAGGTGCTTGCGATATTTGGCGAGTTCCTCCTCAACCTGTCTGCGTTCGGTGATGTCGAACACCGCGGTCCTGGAAACACCGGCCTTGTCGTCGACAGCCTCTGCCGGCCTGCTGATGAGTTGCGCGATGAAGGGATGGTTCTTTTTTCTCGTGAGCTTGATTTCACATGTTTGACGGGTCTGCGTCAGAAAAGCATTCTTACGATGAGCGTGAAAGAGAGCCCGGTCGCCGCGCTCCGGGATGAAACTGCTGAACGGCTTCTTAAGGAGGATGCGTCTGTTGACGCCCAGCATATCGGCTCCCGTGAGATTGACTTCCAGGATGAGGCCGTCTTTGTCGAGCGTAAAATAACCGACCGGAGCAAAGTCATAGAGATCCACATACTTGCTGCGCGACGCCTCCAGTTCTTCCTGGGCGTTTCGCAGTTCCTCGTTCTGCATCTCCAGCTCGATCTGGTACGCCCCGAGCTCGTGAGCAAGATCGCGGACGTTCCGTGCAGATAATTTTTCAACCTTCGCGTCCTGCTGCCTCAATTTTGTCTCCGCTTTTTTGCGGAGCGAGGTGAGACTGGCTGCTTTAGTTTTTTTTGGTTTCATAGAACTGCCTCACGGTCCGCGGAAAGTCCTTTTAAGGAAAGTGGCTGAGCGCGGGAACATCCCCCTGACAGTTGCCAAGCTCGTACACGGGCCTTTCCCCGT
>Ga0210377_10001633_pt1 | contig 20370 bp, 16 predicted proteins | sample PLM4_65_b1redo_FD_155480 | JGI IMG/M metagenome (GOLD analysis project Ga0210377, IMG submission 155480) | Groundwater sediment microbial communities from an aquifer in East River, Colorado, USA - PLM4_65_b1 redo | ecosystem: Environmental > Terrestrial > Soil > Riparian zone | place: USA: East...
CGAAGCCAATGCCACCAGCCCGCCAGGGATCAGGATATGCAAAGGCTTGCCGGGTAAAGAATCATCGTGGTCATATTCAACCACCTCATGGGTCTTTGCGGCGACTTGCCGCGCGCGGTATTGAGATTGGGGCATGAGATTTACCTTTCTTTACGTATATCGTAGTGCGAGATAATATCTCGCACTACGATATACGTAAATCACCACGCGTAGGCCTCAGGCGCCTCGCCGCCGGGACCGGGCCAGATCGCATCCAATTTCTTCATGGCATCCTTATTGAGTTTTATCTTCAATGCCCTCAAGGAACCGGTGAGTTGCTCCAGCGTGCGCGGACCGATGATCGGCGCGGTCACAACGGGATTCGCCAGCAACCAGGCCAAAGCCACGTCCGCGGGCTTCTCACGCATTTGCTTGCAGAACTTTTCCCAGGCCTCGATCTGCGTGCGGTATTTCTTCAGATCCTTCTGCGTATCTTCATCCGCGCCGCGACCTTCTTTGATCTTCTGTAAAATTCCACCCAGCAACCCGCCTGCCAGCGGACTCCACGGGATAACGCCCAATCCGTAATCGCGCGCGGCGGGCAGGACTTCCAATTCGCTCATGCGGTCTTTGATGTTATACAGGCATTGTTCACTGACCAACCCCATGAAATGACGCACCTTTGCGGCTTCCTGTGCTTTGGCAATGTGCCAGCCTGCAAAATTGGAGGAACCCACATACAGCACCTTGCCCTGTTGTACGAGTGTCTCCATCGCCTGCCATATCTCCTCCCACGGAGCGAGTCGGTACACGTGGTGCATTTGGTACAGGTCGATATGATCGGTCTGCAAACGCCTGAGGGAGGCTTCACAGGCTTCGCGGATGTGCAGTGCGGAGAGCCGCGACTGGTTGGGCCACTCACCCATGCGGCCGTAGACCTTGGTGGCGATGACCGTCTTCTCGCGCCGACCTCCGCCCCGCGCGAACCAACGACCCACGATCTGCTCGGTAAACCCCTTTCCCATTTTCCGGCCGTAGACGTTTGCTGTGTCGAAGAAGTTGATCCCCAACTCTGAAGCCTTATCCATGATGGCAAATGCATCTTCTTCCGGTGTAAACGGACCGAAGTTCATTGTGCCAAGGCACAAACGGGATACCGTCAGGCCTGTGCGGCCCAGTTGAGTGTAGTCCATGTCATTCTCCTTAGATCGTTTATTTGACCTCTTGCATAAGTGATCCCTTGCCTGGCCGCAGAGTTCACTGAGACCATTGAGAAAAACTCATTTTCTCTGTGCTCTCTGTGGCGAAAAGACTTTCGCAAGAGGTCTATTGGTCTTTCGGGACTTGGTCCCGAAAGAGCGTACACTCGCAATGACATTAGCGATTCAAATCGTTAGCGATGGCTTCCATTTGACTCAGGATGAGCGGCACCTGTCCATCTGTCAGGTCGGGGTGACGGATCGTATCGAACATATCACGGAAGCCATCGCCCACCATCACGCGCACGACGCGCCACGAAGCAAGTTGTGGTGTGATCTCTCCGCTTGAGAGTAATTTAACGGCAGAGGCCCATTGTGGATGTTCCGCTGAATAATCGGCGAGCAGATCCATCGTCGAAGTGCGAAGCGGGAAGAGTCCCGTGCTGCGCACCCAGCGCGCTTGATTCTCCGGGGAAAGCATCCAGCGGATAAAAAGCCAAGAAGCGAGTTGGGTTGCATCATCCGATGTGAACATCACGAACGAAGAACCATAAACCACCAGTGCATCGTGTTCATCACCGGGGAAGGCAAGCACGATCCATTCATCCTTGCTGCCTGTGCTAAAGAAAGCGCGCGATTGATCGGCAAATTCTTCAAGACTGGCGGTTGAGAACAATGCCTGCCGCGCAGCAAAACGATCAAACGTGGAAATGTCCGGAGAGGCCATCCACGCACAATTCTTTTGTTGCAGTGTCTTCAAGTATCTGAACGCGACAATGTTGCCGGGGGTAAGAAAACGATAACCATTCTCCTCCTGAACACCGCCACCGAAGGCGATCATCCATGAAAGCGGCGTCATCGCACTTGTGTCAATAAGCCAGCCGCCAAGAGCATCATTCTTCGAATCAGTATCGGCGCGCAATGCCTTATTTGCTGCACAGGCTTGTTGTTCGAATTCAGCAGGGGTTGAAGGTGGTAAGGCAAATCCAAGTTCACGCGCCCAGCTTTGATTGTAGAGAATGAAGCGGGCAGTCCGTTGCGCGGGGACTCCGAATCGTTTCCCGTCCACTTCATCCTGCAACCAGACCACGTTTGCAAAATCCGACAGTTCCAACGCGCTCATGCCATAGATCGGGTCACGCAGATACGGATTCAAATCCACAACATGATCCTGCCACCCAAGCGCATGTTCCGGGAACGCGATCACAATTTGCGGATTGCCCGAATCTTGAAGCGCGGCATCCGTTTGCAAAAACAACTCGTTATAATTCCCCTTGCTCTCCGCGCTGACGAGGATGCCCCATTCATTCTCTGAATTGAATTTTGCGACCTGTGACTCGAACAGACTCGCCTCCGCGCCGAACCACGGGTGCCAGACTTTTACCTGGACCCCGTTCAACGCCTCTTTCTCGACGTTCAAACTGCTCGCCGCAGAAATCGGCGTGTTCGCGTCTGATGCGTCTTCCGTCGCGTCTGGAAGAGGTGTATTTGTATTTGGATCGATTTTCCCGGTTGGGGGAATACATGCAGACAGGAGAAGTAACAATGATAGGACGACGATCCAGCTTCTGCGTATGGCCGTCATGTTAGTAGGATACCAGAGGGATCGGGGTAAAGATCAAAAAGAAAATGATCAATACAATGATGCCAAGGATGCGGCGCTTTGTGTCGAGCGGTGTAATATCATCTAGTGGCTGGGTCCGCACGTTGCCAAGCCAGAACAAAATAAAGACCCACAACAACCAGCTGAAGTTGAACGCGGCAAGCGAGAACGTCAACACTACGGGCAGGATACTCAGCGCAATGAGCACGCCAATCGCGACGGGGAATATCTTGCGCGCCTTTTCGCCAAACAGACCGTAAGCAACATGCCCGCCATCCAGTGTTCCCACCGGGACAAGATTCAGCGCGGTGACGAGAAGCCCTCCCCAGCCAGCCCATGCCACCGAGTCGAGTTGCACATCCATTCCATTGAATGGGATGGGATGCCCTGAGAGGAAATACCGAATCCAATATAAAGCAGGCGATAACCCGTCCATACTAACAGGGTCGGGTAGCAGCTTGCCAAATACCAGATATTTGGAAAACAAGTAGAACAATGAATTGCCCTCTAAAAAGCTCGAACTGCCAGGGGTGATAGGACCGAGATGAGAAATGGACAGGCCATAAAACAACACAGGAATGGCGATCACCAGCCCTGCCAACGGACCGGCGACACCGACATCAAAGAGGATCCGTTTGTTCTTCGGGATCCCGCGCATTGCAATGAAAGCGCCTAATGTGCCGAATGGACTAATAAAGGGCGCGGGGATAAAGAACGGCAACGTGGCCGGCACTTTGTAGTAACGACACGCGATGTAATGTCCCATCTCGTGTGTGAGCAGGATCCCCAACATGCTTAAAGCAAAGGGCCATCCGGAGAAGATGTTTTGGAGAATGACGAATATTGCCTGTGGGCCATCCGAAGGGATCGCCTCCGGGGAAATATTCACCCCCACCAGCATGGCACTAAATATCGTAAGGACGAACAGAATTACGTTGACAGAAGGTCTGGCAAAAGGTCCGGGTGTTGGAGGGGTTGGCGCGAGATAAATAACCTGCTTGTCACCCTCCTCTTTGCGAAAAAGCGGTGTGATATTGTATGAGCGCAGGGCATCCGCCAATTGATCGTACGCGGCGACCGTGTCTTCATTCAATAAATGTCCACGGTAACGCACGATCCATTCCCTGGGATCACCCGCGGTGACATCTTCAATGCGAAACACGCGGGATACATAATTTGTGAGAACATCGATTTCAGCGAAGGACATGAGGCACCTTTATTTTATTGCGGTGACAGTCAATTTGGAATTGACTGTCACCTGATACACTATTTAGGCGGGAGTGGATGGGAGTCGAACCCACCGCGACTCGCAACGCGACCCGCCACAGGTTTTGAAGACCAGGAAGCCCACCGGGACCTAACCACTCCCATGCACAAGGATAATCGAAGGGAGGAGGGAATGCAAGAACAATTATCAGAATGGATTAATTTAAAAACAATGACCCTAAAGGTTTTGAAAAGCTTTAGGGTCCACTGCATCTGTCGGGACAAGAGAACGTGTGCCTGAATGGGTATTTGCTGCTCGCGTCCGACCCTGGCGCCTCAGCGCCACGCGCCAGCCGGATCACAGTTCGCTTTGATCCAACTCGGTTAAAACAAAAGACTCCATTCCTGGAGTCTTGTTCAGTCGGGGCGAGAGGATTTGCGCGTACGCGTCCGACCTTGGCGCTTTAAGCGCCACGCACTAGCCGGATCACAGTTCGCTTTAATCCAACTCTGTTAAAACAAAAGACTCCATTCCTGGAGTCTTGTTCAGTCGGGGCGAGAGGATTTGAACCTCCGACCTCTTGCACCCCATGCAAGCGCGCTAGCCGGGCTGCGCCACGCCCCGATTGGCAGAATAATATTATAGTCTCATTTGAATATTCCCGCAACTCAATGACATTAACCCTCGATTATGCTAAAATAAGTAACCACTTTTTGGAGTCCCCATGCCTGATATGATCGAAGTGCAAATTGACAGCGTCCGTGTTCATTTAATGACACCACAGCGTTTGGTGGTATTAAAGCAAATCAACTCGGATCGTTACCTCCCCATCTGGGTTGGACCTTATGAAGCGGAGGCGATCACGGTCGCATTACAGGAAGTTGAAATGAGCCGCCCGCTCACTCATGACCTGCTCAAGAATGTCTTTGGTGCGTTCAATGCCCGCATCAAGCGCATCGAGATCGTTAAATTACAGAATGACATATTTTACGGGAACATCGTCGCAGATCTGGATGGCAGGGAGGTTCACGTTGACTCACGACCATCAGACGCGATTGCCCTCTCCGTGCGCGCGCACGTGCCCATCCTCGTCCACCCGAGCGTGATGGAGGCGGCAGGCATCGTCCCTGAGCAGGATATGCCTGAGGGCAGTCAGGAACCGGAGAAAAGCGAACCAGCCCCCTTATCCAAGGAAGGAGTCGAGCGGTTGTCCGTCTTTGAAGATTTTCTTGGAAAACTCGATCTTGATAAACTCGACGATAAAAATAAACCTGACAACGACGAAGAAGAGCCACCTCCTGATAAACCCAAGAAGCCAAAGAAAAAATGACCGATTATCTGCCACCTGAAGAAACCACCGCCCCCACAACATCAACGGCAGTCCCTCATAGCCGAGAAGCCGAAGAAGCCGTCGTTGGGGCGGTATTCATTAATTCTGAAGTGTATTACGACGTCGCACAATTTTTGAACGCGGATGATTTTTACATCCACCGGCACAGATGGATCTGGGAATCGTTCATAAGCCTGCACGAGCAACGCATCCCTGTTGACCTGTTGACTGTCTCCGATGAATTGGAACGCCGCGGTCAATTAAGCGAGATCGGCGGACGTGCGTATTTGACGTCGCTTGTCAATCAGGTACCATCCTCGCTCAACGCAGAATCTTATGGACGCATCGTCGAGGGATATTCCGTCCGTCGCAAGATGATCAACGCCGCAAACCAGATCGCTTCCATTGCCTACAATGAAAAGACTTCGGTTGACGATGTAATGGATGAGGCTGAGAAGGCTGTCTTCAACGTGAGCGAACGCCGCCTCAAACATGACCTTCAGCCGATCTCGTCCGTATTGAGTGAATACTACGACCGGATCGACGACCTCGCAAAACGCCCCGATGACATTCACGGTGTGCCGACAGGTTTCATCGATCTAGACAAAATGCTGACCGGTTTACAGCCATCCGACTTGTTGATCATCGCTGGTCGTCCTGGTCAGGGTAAGACAGGTTTCCTGCTTTCCATTGCCAAGAACGCCGGGCTGACACATAAAAAACATGTGGCTATCTTTTCGCTCGAAATGTCCAATGAACAGGTTGTGCAGCGTTTGATCGCACAGGAGACAGGCATCGACTCGCAACGTCTGCGCACCGGCAGGTTACAGGAAAGCGAATGGCCGCTCTTCACACATTCCATCGAAGTATTCGGCGATACCCACATCTATCTGGATGACACGCCCGCCATCACACCACTTCAGTTGCGGACGAAATGCCGGCGTCTGCATATGGAATTCGGTCTGGATCTGGTCATCATTGACTATCTCCAGTTGATGGGCGGGGATACACGCACAGATAACCGCGTGCAGGAAGTCTCTTATATCTCGCGCAATCTCAAAGTTTTAGCCCGCGAGTTGAATGTCCCTGTCCTTGCTGCTGCGCAGTTGTCGCGTGCTGTCGAACAACGCACCGACAAACGCCCTGTGCTTTCGGATTTGAGAGAATCGGGATCATTGGAACAGGACGCGGATATCGTAATGTTTATCTATCGCCCTGACCAATATGAGAAGGATACAGTGAAACAAAATGTTGCTGAGATCATCATAGCAAAGCATCGCAATGGCCCCGTGGGAAGCGTGGAATTGGTCTTTCGCAGCGCACTGGCAAAGTTCGAGAACGCGGCGACGCGAGTATTCAAACCGAATGAGTAACCCGTATGTCATTGCGAGGGCGCCAGCCCGAAGCAATCCCCTTCACAAGCTGGGAGATTGCTTCGCCAAAGAGCGGCTCGCAATGACATGAAAATAAAATGTCAAAATTCAAAGGCTTCACTGATTCTGAAACATTCACCCAACTCCCCAACTCACTCTTCCATCAATTATTGAAGGAAATCGACGATGCCGCGGAGTTGAAAGTCACTTTATATTTCCTGTGGCGCGTGGAGCACATGGACGGTCCGTTTCGGGCGTTGAGCAAAATGGACTTTGATGTGAAAGAGTTGGGGCTCGCGGCGGACGAGATCAAAACCGGACTGGAAAAAGCTGTGAAGCGGGGAAGCATGTTGAAGGTCCAGAAAGGTGCGGCGGTTTACTTCCTGCTCAATTCTCCCCGTGGCAGAGCCGCCGTCCAAGCCATCGAAAGTGGAAAGTGGAATCCAAAAGTCCCCGGCTCTGCTCCGCCAGTCGAACGTCCGAATGTGTTCAAGTTGTACGAGGAGAATATCGGTCCGCTGACACCATTGATCGCGGATGCGTTGAAAGACGCAGAAGAGTCGTATCCGGATGAATGGATGGCAGAAGTGATCGAACTGGCGGTGAAGAATAACAAGCGCAACTGGAAATACTGTGAAGCGATTTTGAAACGTTGGAAAGAAGAAGGAAGGCATGGACAAAAAGATCAGCAAGGCGCTGTCAAAGGTTCTGAACGATACACCAAAAGCGAGTTCGCAGAGTATCTCAAACGGGACTAGCCTATCCACGCCCATGCTTGGCAAGCCTGATTGTCCGCATTGCGGAGGGGTTGGCTTTCTGCGGGCGGATGTGCCTTTGGGTCACGAGAAATTTGGGCGGCTCGAGCCTTGCATATGTAGAAGTGCTGAGCTCGCGGAGAATGCGCGCAAACGGTTATATGAAATAAGCAATCTTGAGCGGCTGGGTCATTTGACCTTTGAAAATTTCAATCGTTCGGGAAACCCCAAAGCGGAATTCGTTTCGCCCCAGGAAGTTTCCAACCTGCATGATGCATTAAATGCTTCAGAGGAATTTGCGAAGAACCTGAATGGATGGTTATTGCTGGAAGGCTCGTATGGTTGTGGCAAGACCCATCTCGCCGCTGCCATTGCAAACGAAGCGGTTCACAGAGGAGTTCCCACTTTATTCATTACCGTTCCAGACCTGCTGGACTCTCTTCGATATTCATTCAGCAATCCCGAAACATCATTCGAAGCGCGCTTTGAAGACATTCGAAATGCGGATCTGCTGGTGATGGATGATTTCGGCACACAGAACGCCACACCCTGGGCACAGGAAAAACTTTTTCAGATCATCAACTATCGTCACATCAATAAACTGCCGACTGTGATCACTACAAATTTGATTCTGGATGAAATCGAGAGCCGCATTCGCTCCAGACTTCAGGATTCCGAGTTCGTGAAATACGTTCGCATCACCGCACCGGATTATCGCCGCCCGATGGAGACAAGCAACCCTGGTATTTCCATGTTAACTCTTCCGCATATCAAGGAAATGTCGTTTGGAAATTTTGAAACGCGGGATGACGAAGTCGGGAAAGAGGTCGTCACGACGATCGTCAAGGAAAGACAGGATAGATATGGAAGACCGGTCAAGGACAAGGAAATTGTCCGTGAAAAAGTAACGCTGCAACACGTCAAGAGGCTGCATGACGCGTTGAATGCGGCTGTGCAATTTGCCGAAAATCCCAAAGGCTGGCTGATCTTTCTGGGGCAGTCCTATTCCGGTAAAACCCATCTGGCTGCGGCCGTTGGTAATTACCGTCTGCTTTTGGGCGGACAAGCCATCCTTGTAGAAGTTTCAGATTTACTGGATTATTTGAAAGCAACTTTCCGCCCCAACTCGGATGTGACATTTGATCGGCGTTCCTACGAGATCCGCACCACTCCCCTGCTGATGTTTGACGACCTCAAAGAGAGCGGCATCAGTTCAGTTTGGGCAGAGGACAAGCTGCACCAAATCCTCAACCATCGATACTATGCCAATTTGCCAACCGTTATCACGTCCACTTTGGACCCGGACAATTTTTCAAAGAGTTATCCGAGTCTGTGGAATAAGATATTGGATACGAGCAAATGTCAGGTTTGCGTGATTGATATGCCTCCCTACCGCCGCGCGGCAAAGGAGAAGAAAACCGCATCAACCAGGAAGATCAAATGAGTATTCGATTCTGATCAAAAATCTTTTCAGTTCAGATGTTCCTCTTCGGTGGGAGTTTGTTACCCTCGCCTAATTTTATAACTTCCACCCACAACGACCCCGCCAGTTCATGGCCGATCAAATGATCGTGTGGCTTCATTTGCAGACGAAGCGGTCCTTTAAATGGGGCGCAACTAAATAAATGAAACGGGACTCCCGGAACCAGTCCCAACTCGGCAAAATATTTTAGCTTTTCCATGTCATGAGTACGCACCCGGCTGATGACACAATCCGAACCAGAGGGAACCTCCAGCAATGGTATGTCTTTTATGACCGGCATCACGCCATCCCTGCTAGGGATTGGTTCCCCATGCGGACAACGTGTTGGACGACCGGTAATCTCATCAATCCGGCTTTCCAACTGGTCATTGACGCCCAGCGCAAATGTATCGGAAAGCTCGTGTGCCTCATCCCAGCCGTATTTCATCACCTTTACCAAAAAAACTTCCACCAGGCGGTGCCGTCGTAAGGCAGGCATGGCGATCTGTTGACCCTTCGTGGTCAAGCGGACACCACGATACAGTTCATGCTCCAAATAATCCAACTTCTTCATCCGCCCCACCATGCGGGCTGTCGCCTGCATGGATGAATTTGCACTTTCTGATAACTCATTCAGTCCAACGTATGGGGTATCCTGCTGAAGCCGAAAAATTTCAGCCGCATATCGTTGCATCGCGGGTGTCGCCATCAATCGTTCTCCACAAATAACAAAAGTTTCACCCTAGGTGAAACCTGGTATCAAGCAAGTTTCTGGATATTTCCAGTATCTTCGATTATAACACTGGCAATAAGACAACTTAAACCCTATTAGGAGAATTGCAAATGTTACCAACGTATCTATTGTCCCTGCGCGAGGGACTTGAAGCCGCCCTCATCATTGGCATCGTGCTAGGCGCGGTCAGCAAAATCCGCCGCAAGGATCTCTCTCCTGCAGTATGGCTCGGCACGTTAAGTGCAGTTATTGTCAGCATTCTAACAGCAGTAACCCTGACCAGTTTTGGCATGTCGCTTGAAGAAAGCGCAGAACAGATTTTCGAAGGCGTTACCATGCTCATTGCGGCAGGGATTCTGACCTGGATGATCTTCTGGATGGGCAAACAGGCCCGCTTCCTAAAGAGCGAGTTGGAAGCAGGCGTAAACAAAGCAGCTGCACGCTACGCGGCTGGAAAGCGTGCGGTATTCTGGCTAGCATTTGTTGCTGTTGTCCGTGAGGGTGTGGAACTGGCATTCTTTATTACAGCCGCGTTCTTTGCTGGCGATCAGAGCCAGGTAATGAGCAATACTATTCAAACGCTGGCTGGCACGATCCTTGGGCTTGGCACTGCCGCATTGCTCGGCTATACACTCTTTGCCACCACTGTGCGACTTGACCTGCGCCGGTTCTTCCAGGTGACAGGCATTCTGCTCATTCTGTTCGCGGCCGGGCTGGTTGCACACGGCATCCATGAATTCAATGAAGTTGGCTGGATCCCTGCTGTGGTTGAGCACGTTTGGGATGTCAACATGATCCTCGATGAAACCTCGGTTGCCGGTCAGTTGCTCAAGACCTTGTTTGGATACAACGGCAATCCATCATTGACCGAAATGATTGCGTACTTTGTTTATATCGCAGTCGTAGCTTTTTTCTGGAGACGAGAAAACCGCGTCACTGTGAAAGCAACGGCAGAATCACAAGCATAAGTTCAGAGCTAACGCACAGGCTCCGCCTCTTTCCAAGCCGGAGCCTGTTTCTGTTTAATCTGCGTGATGCCATCCTTCTGCTTCCTCTCACACCACAAACACCTCATCGAACGCTTTTACTACTTCCTGCTTCACACGTTCCATCGAAGGCGGACTCTCAAAAAGATCAGCCAGCGAAACAATTGGCTCATCCTGTAAGCCGCAGGCGATGATGCCGTCCCAATATTCCATATTGGGATTCACATTCAGCGCGAAGCCATGACGCGAGATTCCGTGCACATCCACTTTAACGCCGATCGCAGCGATCTTGGCTGGCTTCCTGCGATCCTCCGGCTTGCAACGCGGACAGCGTGAATGGACATCGGCTTGAATCCATACTCCAGTCAGGCCCTGTCTTTGTCCCGCCGCCAACCCGAGACGGGCCAACGCTGTGATGAGGGTTTGCTCCAACTTGCGCACATATCCTACGTAATCGGCGTCGGGAATTCTGGCGGAGCGCAAAGTCTCCTGACTTTGCAATTCCAAAGTCGGGCCCCGCGGGGAGGCTTCGCGAAGACTTCGGACTCCACCCAAAGGCAATAATGGATATCCAACCAATTGACCGGGACCGTGATAGGTCACATCCCCACCCCGATCCACCCAGTGAATGGCAATTCCCTTTTCCTTTAGTTGGAATTCACCCCACAACAAATTCTCCTGTTTCCCGCGCCGTCCAAATGTGTACACATGCGGATGCTCAAGAAGCAATAGGGTCGGCTGTCGTTCCCCCTCCGCGATCTCCATCGCATATTGATCCTGTAATTTCCAGGCAGTTTCGTATTCGATCAAGCCGAGATCAAGAACTTCAATATCCATTGAGAGACCTATTGCATTGAAGTTTTCCACTTTTCCAAATTTCCCAGTCCGTCATACGCGGCATACTTATACAAATCTGCCAGAGTTGGATAGTTATAAACCGATTGAATAAATATATCGATCGTGCCATCTGTAAGCATCACGTGCGCGGCGATGTGGATCAACTCGGAAGCCTGCTCGCCGATGATATGCGCACCAAGTAATTTTTTATCTTCAGGGGAGAAAACGAGTTTAATCATCCCGCTCATATCGCCGATGATCTGTCCGCGTGGGTTATTCTCATAGTAGCCGCGGCCGATAAGGTACGGGACCTGCTTTTCCCTACATTCATCCTCGGTGATGCCAACCATCGAAATTTCCGGAATGGCATAAATCGCCAATGGCAGAATGCGTGACATTTGCTCCTTATATTCCGTATCAAAAGCGTGCGACATCGCCACTCTTGCCTGTTCCATGGATGTGGATGCCAGCGCAGGGAAACCGATCACGTCGCCTGCCGCATAAACGTTCGGAACGCTCGTTTGATATTGTTCATTGACGATGATAAGTCCGCGATCATTCAGTTTCACACCGATCTGTTCAAGTCCTAGCGCCTGTACGTTACCCTGCCTGCCTGAAGCAATTAAGGCGATATCGAAGTCCGCCACGCTCTGGTGGTCCAAAGTTACTTGAACATGTTTATCATGCCGTTCAATGGCTGTCATTTTGTGTCCCAATGCAAATTTAAGACCCAGTAACTTGAGCTGATCCTGTAGACGGCGGATCATCTCTGAATCGACGAAAGGCAGAACGCGTTCTCTCGGTTCAATCAGCGTCACCTGCACACCAAGCGCGGCAAAGATGGATGCGTATTCGGTGCCGACCACACCAGCACCCACAACAGCCATTGTTTTAGGGATCCGGTTCATATGCAGGATGGAGTCCGAATCATAGATCAAATTGCCGTCAAAAGGAATCTCAGATGGGTGATGGGGGGATGATCCGGTGGCAATGAGAATAATGTCACCGCTGATCTCCATTTCACCCTCAGGCGAAGTCACCCGCACAGTATGAGCATCTGTGAGTGAAGCCTCGCCGTGAATCAGAGTGATGTTGTGGCGTTGAATGTTGTTTTGAATGATCCTGCGCTCATTATCTACAACGATTTTTTCCCGGTGCATAAAATCCTTCACCGAAAGATTCTCTTTAAGCGAATAATCTATGCCATACAGGCCGCGCTGAAGCAGACCGGAATAATACAAAGCCGCTTCGCGCAAAGTTTTGGAGGGCACCGTGCCTGTGTTAATACCTGCGCCTCCTACATTCGCAGAGCGCTCAATCATTGCCACCCGTTTACCAAAATGGGCCGCTTGTGCAGCTCCCTTTTCCCCTGCTGGTCCCGATCCGATCACGATCAAATTATAATGTTCCATGGTCTACCTCCAAGTTTACTTACTTAAACACTCGCCGGTACAAATCAGATTCCAATAGGTTGTTTGGGTCGCAACGCTTTTTGAGTTTTTTGAACTTCGCAATTACTTCATCGCCGAGAAACGTGCGTGCGCTTTCCGCAGAAGTTTCGCTGTTCTTGGCAAAGTAGAATCGTCCACCTGCATTTAGGACAATTCGATCAAACTCCTGCAATACCCGGCGTAAATTAGCCCGGCTCTTATCAGTGACTTTGAAATCCATGGCAAGCGAGAAACCATCCAGGGCGTGGGTCAAAAGGAATTGATCGGGGCGATGTCGCTTCGTCACTCCCAAATAAGAAGGCGTTCCTCGCTGGTGCGAATGTTCGATCATCTCGCGCCAGGCATCCTCAGCTGTTTCTTTGGGCAAAAAGGATTGATACTGGATCAAACGCCTAAAAGAACGCTCCCAATCAGGAATATAATCCAGCAGAAAATGAAACTCGGCATGCGATTGTCGGAATGTATGGTCCCGCAGGCTTGAAATATATTTCGCAGAATTAATTCCCCATACACCCAAATTATTCAAAAATGGATTCATGAAATAATGCAACAGGGATTTTGGCATCACGCCAAACAAACGGTCAGGCAGGTGTTGATATGCAAGCTGCATCGTCTTTTGCGGATCCGGGTCTTCGCCTTCCTTCAAATTCCGTGCAGCATGGATCTGTCCGCGGCCGAGATTTCTTCCATGTGCGGTGGTGTCGAGCCAGCCCACAATGTAATCATGGTCCGGCGCGTGCTCAAGTAGTCCGCTTAACTGTCGGTTGAGATCCGGCACATGCCACGCGTCCACAGTGATCAGTCCCGAATAGATGCGTTTCATCTTCATGGTAATGGACGTGAACACACCCAGCATTCCGAGTCCGCTGATCATCGCGTAGAACAAGTCCGCGTTCTTTTTGGGTGTGCAGGTGATCAACGCGCCGGTCGGGAGAATCGCGGTGAACTCCACCACATGTTCGCCGATCGGACCCACCTGAAAATTATTTTTACCGTGGATGTTCGCGGAGAGACAGCCGCCCAGCGTGGTCTTCATGGTTCCAGAGACGACCGGGGGCCACCAACCATCCGGCTCGACGCGTTTCCAGAGTTGCTCTAGTGTGACTCCGGACTCGCACCGCACCAGGCCGGTAGCGGGATCCCATTCAAGGATCTGATCCATGCCAGTCATGTCCAGAACGATCCCGCCACCGTTGAGGGACACATCGTTATAGCTGATGCCCGTCCCGCGCGCGGTGACAGTCAGACCATATTTTTTCGCGAGTTGAAAGGCTTCGTAAATATCTTCTGATCTTTTGATCTGAATACAATAGGATGAGGCCTTGAAGGAATGTCCAAAATTTTCAAGGTGTGTGAAGGTATTGAGAAGGAGAGACATAGAATTTATATTGGCTCAAGCCGCCGTCCTCGGCGGCAAGGACGCCGTCGAGAGCAACTTGTATAATTTAGAATGATAATCTTCGGAAGATGACCGAAGGGGTGTGTTGAATGGCAAGCATGATCCAGCGCCAGATGGATGCGGTGTAGATCAGCTGTTTGCGTTTCTTCATGGCTTTCAAAATATCGTCGGCGGCTTTGGAAGGTTCAATCGCAAACGGAGTCGCGCCCTGGGCAGCTTTGAGCATTTCCGTTTTTAGGAAGCCGGGCTTGACGGTTAACACATTCACGCCATGACGGGTGAGCCGGTTCCGCAAGGCTTCAAGATACGTTGCCAGCCCAGCCTTGGATGTGTTGTAGCCGGGGTTGCCTACACGCCCGCGATCACCAGCAACGGACGAAATACCTACGATCTGTCCCCCTTTCGCAGATTGGAACATCTCAGCGATGGGATGGAGCCAAGCCATCGCGCCGATCAGGTTGACTTCGATCATCCTGCGGTCGTTTGCGAAGTTGTATTTGTCGATGCCGCCAGGCGGATAATTTACACCTGCCACGAAGATCACCAGGTCCAGGCCACCGAGTTCGGCAACGAGCTTGCGAAGCAGGTCAGGGACTTTATCAAATTCTGCAACGTCGTGAACATGGGCTTGCGTGCGCTGTTCATTGAGGGAAAGGTTTATCTCATTACAGAGTGTTTCAAGTTTATCCTTGCGGCGCGCAATCAACGCAAGTATATATCCTTCATGAGCAAGTTTACGCGCTAGCTCGGCGCCAAGTCCATCGGATGCGCCGATGATGATCCCGCGTCGGCGTGGATTCAGCGGTGTAGCGGGAACAGGTTGAGGGGAGTCCTCTGCGGGAATGGTATCTGACACGTTGCCTCCAGATAAGGATGCATCCATTTTACCGCTTGTCTCATTAATAAGTAAACTTTTTGAATTGTTTTGTGAGCCAGAATTTAAACTTCAAGTTTACATAATTATGCGGCACTCTGTAACATATCCAATCCCGAAGGGCTGTAACGTGCATGCAATATATCATACAGATGCGACTGGGTATAATGGCAATGAAAATTGGAGCACCATAAGACAAATGAGCCTACATAGATTATACGGAATCATGATGATATGCCGCATGAGTGAACAGGAAGAATGGGCGACTACAGATTAACCATTCTGGCGGAAGCACATCGCGTTCTTGAGGAAAAGGGTGGATCCTCGATTGAACGGGAGCATCTTCTTAAGCTGCTTGAAATCCTTACCGCTTCGCTGGAAAAATATTCCCTCAACGATCCAGAAAATATTCAGCAGGCAGCTCGAGGATTGATCGATAACCGGGCGTTGCTCGCCATGCTCAAGCAACAAACCGATGAACTGGACGCGCTTAAGAAGTTAAGCATCAACCTCACCTCCAGCCTGGATCTTCCGGATGTCTTGGATGCTGTTGTGACGGAAGCCATGCGGTTGATCGAAAATGCGCGTGATGTGAACATCTTCCTATACAAGAACAGCCGGCTTTCCTTTGGCGCGGCGCTTGATTCTGACGGCACACGCAACAAATCCTGGTCAAAACCAAGATCGAACGGCCTCACCTACACGGTCGCACGGAATGGCGAGATTATTATTGTGGAGAATATGCGCAATCATGCGCTCTTCCTCACTGCACCCAAAGACTGGACAGGTTCCATCATCGGCATTCCTCTCAAAGTTGGCGATACGGTTGTCGGGGTCATGAATCTTTCCCGCTCAACTTTGGGTGGATTTTCGCCTTCCGAGTTGCGATTGCTCGGTCTGCTTTCAGACCAGGCCGCGGTGGCGATCTCAAATGCGAGTCTGCACCAAATGATCAGCAGACAGGCCTATAGTGACACCCTAACCGGCCTCCCCAACCGGCGCGCGCTGGATGAAAGACTGGAAGAGGAAGTGCAATCTGCACGACGCAATAATTACTCATTCGCTGTGATCATGATGGACCTTGACGGCTTCAAGGATGTGAATGACACGTATGGTCACGCAACGGGCGACGATGTTCTACGGCTTGTATTCAATCAGATGGCGCGCGGCGTCCGCAACACGGACTTCCTTGCACGATACGGCGGTGATGAATTGACCTTGATCCTAAGCCAGTCGGATATGTCGTCGGCCCAGATCGTCGCGGAAAAGATCGTCGAAGGAATGAAGAATATCAAGTTCAAATTTCCCGACGGCAAAAAGCTCAAACTCGGTATTTCAGGCGGTATCGCCATTTTCCCCGTCAACGCCCGCAATGGACCCGACCTGCTGCGCGCAGCAGACGCGGCCCTGTACAAAGCGAAGAGATACAACCGTGGAACATTTCAAGTGGCACGCGGCATCACTGGTCCGCTGGCAACACACCAGATCGGAGGCGAATGAGCCTCCGATTGGTTTATTCGGGGTTGTAATCTACGAACTATAAAGTGACAGTCACCTCGAAGGTGACTGTCACTTATAACCGGAGGAACCCTCATGCATCGCAAAGTCAAGATCATCCTGAACCCCATGGCAGATATGGGAAACGCCTGGCGCGTGGCGCGCGACCTGCGTTCCATCACAGAACAACATGGCGGTGTCGATTGGAGTGGTACTGTCTACCCGGGCCATGCGATTGAGCTGGCAAAACAGGCAGGAGAACAAGGCTATGACATGGTCATCGCCATGGGAGGAGACGGAACCGTTCACGAAGTGATGAACGGACTCATGCAAATCCATGAAGAGAAACGTCCTATTCTGGGTATTGTCCCTGTCGGCTCAGGCAATGACTTTGCACATGGCATTGGTATATCTACAACATCAACTGAAGCCCTTGTGTATGCACTGGATGGCAAACCCTCCACTGTTGACTTGGGTTTGATGACCGATGGTGACGGACGCAAGGAATATTTCGATAATACACTCGGCATAGGTTTCGGTGCCATCGTCACCATCCGTTCACATCGGCTTCCCGTCCTGCGTGGTTTCCTCATGTATCTCACGGCGGTCCTTCAAGCCATCATTCTCGATCATAACCCAATCGCCATGCAGATAGAAACCGACTCGGAAAAATGGGAACAGAAAGTCATCTACCTCGTACTGTGCAACGGTCCGCGCGAAGGTGGCGGCTTTCTGATCGCACCCGATGCAAAAATTGACGATGGCATTCTTCATTACGCCATGATCACAGACGTCAGCCGCCTCATGATGTTTCGCATCGTGCCCGAGGTCATGAAAGGCACACACGGACGCTTCAAACAAGTCCGCATGGGCACCTGCAAAAAATTCACGCTCTCAGCAGACCGCCCGCTATACATCCACGCCGATGGTGAAATCTTCTCAGGTCCCGGTACAGACCTTCGAAAAGTAAGCTTTGAAATTTTGCCGGATGCATTGAAGGTCGTAAGAGGGTAAACAAGTACACGCGTATACAAGTAGGCACGTTCCCTGTTTACATGTTTACCTGTCTACTTGTATACTAGCCCCATGCCGGACCTCCTTCACTCCCTCCTCAAACAAGATATCGGACATCTCCGCATCATCGCGGAATTTTGGGGACTCGAATTGGAGTCTATTGAAGTGGACGCGGCGCGGGAGGAGTTATCCGCTTCCCTCCTTGACCTGAACCTGCTCGCCGAGTTAATGGACTCCCTCTCCCCTCAAGCAGACTCTGCCATCACCGCCCTCGTCCATGAGGGTGGACGAATCCCCTGGCAGGCATTCACACGCAAATATGGGGACATTCGCGACGTGGGCGCGGGCAAGCGCGATCGGGAACGTCCGCATCTCAAGCCTTCTTCAACAGCAGAGATCCTCTTTTATCGCGGCCTGCTTGCTCGCGCGTTCTTCGATACCGATAAGGGACCGCAGGAATTTGCCTACATCCCTGATGACTTGTTATTGCTGATTGAGAGTAGCAAAGAAGAGGAGCCGCCTGTCACTACAGAAGCACTCGGTCGCCCTGCATCTCCGGGCGAGAAGGGAAAAGAAATTCCCGCCAACGATTTTATTTTGGACGATGCCACCACCTTGCTCGCCGCGCTGCGCATGGGCAAAACTCTGGAATCAGCCAGCTTGCTGGCGAATATGCAGGAGCATAGCCTAACGGGCACACGAGCTCCTGCACTCCAGAGCTTACTTACGGCCGCAAAATTGATCAAGAAAAATGCTATACAAGCAGAAGCGGTAAAAGCCTTTCTCGAATCCCCGCGCAAGGACGCTTTGAAAATGTTGCAGGATGCGTGGGCGGAGAGCACAGCATTCAACGAATTGAAACTGATGCCCGGCATCCTCTGCGAGGGCGAGTGGACAAACCAGCCGCAGGAAACACGTGAGTTCCTGTTGAACCTGCTAAATGCCGTCCCCGAAGGCAAATGGTGGAGTCTGAACGCATTTGTACGTGACATCAAACAAAAGTATGCCGACTTCCAACGCCCCGCCGGGGATTACGATTCATGGTTCATCAAACGCGAATCGGACGGACAGTATTTACGGGGCTTCTCCTATTGGGATCAGATCGATGGCGCGCTCGTCAAGTATTTCGTTACGAATGTACTTTACTGGCTTGGGCAGGTGGATCTATCCATTGCGGAAGGAGTAACAGAGCCAACATCTTTCCGTCTTTCAGATCTCGAAAATCAGAAAGAAGAAAAGGGAAAGATTGCTGTTACATCCAATGGAAAAATTTCCGTTCCACGCAACGCGCCGCGTGTGGTGCGCTATCAAGTCTCGCGCTTTTGCGAGTGGGACGAGGTAAAGTCGGATGAATATCGATACCATATCACAACAACTTCACTTACAAAAGCCAAGGAACAGGGACTGAAGATCGAACATCTCCTTCCGCTGCTCGCCAAATACAGCGCTGGCGTCCCACCATCACTCATCAAGACTCTCAAGCGCTGGGAAGTGAGCGGGACAGAAGCGCGGGTTGAGACACAAGCAGTTTTAAGGGTGAGCAGGCCGGAGATCCTGGAAGAGATGCGCAAGTCGAAAGCGGCAAAATTTTTGGGTGAAGTATTAAGTCCAACAGCGGTATTCGTCAAAGGCGGAGCCATCCAAAAAGTGATGGAGGCGCTGACCGAGTTGGGTCTGCTGGCCGAAGATTTAACGGAAGAAAAATAGAGCGATTGTCACTGGCAAGAAGTGACAGTCGCTTTTGCATTACTCGCTATAATGAAATTAAAATCCCAAGTGTCATTGCGAGTCTTCGAGAGGCAATCTCATACTTTCTGGTTAGTTGAGATTGCCACGCTCCATGCTACGCATGTCGCTCGCAATGACATATAAAAAATGGAGTCCCCATGTCCAAACTAGATTGGCTCACACAGGAAATTGACGGTTTGAAGGAACAAGGCTTGTACAACCGCATCCGCACGATCGGATCGGCGCAGGGCGCACGCATCCTCGTCGATGGCAAGGATGTGCTCAACTTCTGCTCGAATAATTATCTTGGGCTGGCGAACCACCCCAGGATCGTTGAAGCCGCGAAGGATGCGACGAAGAAATATGGTGTCGGTCCTGCCGCGGTGCGTTCCATCGCAGGCACAACTGACCTGCACGTTCAACTCGAACAGCGTCTCGCCAGGTTCAAAGGAGCGGAGGATGTCATCACCTTCCAATCGGGTTTCACCGCCAATCTCGGAACGATCTCTGCGCTCGTTGCAAAAGAGGATGTGATCTTTTCGGATCGCCTCAATCACGCCTCCATTATTGATGGATGTCGACTCTCGGGCGCGAAGATCGTCGCGTATGAACATAACGACCCCGGTTCATTGGAGGATGCGATCAAAGAACACGCTTCCAACTTCCGCCGCGCCCTGATTGTTACCGACGGCGTCTTCAGCATGGACGGTGATATCGCCCCCCTCCCAGCCCTCGTAGAGGTCGCGAAGAAATATGACATTCTCTTCATGGTGGACGACGCACACGGCGAAGGTGTGCTCGGCAAAGGTGGACGCGGCATCGTGGATCACTTCGGCTTGCACGGCAAAGTGGATATCGAAGTTGGCACCATGTCCAAAGCCTTCGGCGTCGTAGGCGGAATGGTCGCGGGCGACAAGGCCATCATCGAATGGCTGCGCCAACG
>Ga0210377_10001634_pt1 | contig 20366 bp, 17 predicted proteins | sample PLM4_65_b1redo_FD_155480 | JGI IMG/M metagenome (GOLD analysis project Ga0210377, IMG submission 155480) | Groundwater sediment microbial communities from an aquifer in East River, Colorado, USA - PLM4_65_b1 redo | ecosystem: Environmental > Terrestrial > Soil > Riparian zone | place: USA: East...
CGGGATGCAGCTTCTCCTCGACGGCCTGCGCGATCGCTCAATCGAGCCAACGCACGAGGTCCTGCCCCTCGAGTTGGTGGTGCGGGGCACGACGGGCCCGCCCCCCGCCTGACGGCGGCCTAGCCTAGCCGCTGTCCATCTCCTTTCTATGAGGGTACGCGTGCCGGGGCGGATCGGCCAGCGCGCCGCAGAAGAGGCGTGGGTCGAGGTCGATGTAGCACGCTCTTCTGTCGAGGACACACAACCCGTACAATAGGCGGGTCCTTCATTCGTGACGCGTAGAACATTCGTGACGCGTAGAACACACCGGGCCTGGACTCGCAGTTTCGAACGGTGGCCGCTCCGAGCCCCAGGCCCCACTTCATCGGATCCCAGGAGCCATGGACCATCACACGACCTCAGACCCTGCGCCGGCTCGGACCAGGACCCGGATCTCGATCGCTTCCTTGCTTTCGGCCGCGGCCCTCGCCGCGGCCTGCGGCGGTGGCGGCAAGCAAGCCGGCCCGCCGGGCGGCGGTCGGCCCGCCATGCCGGTGGAGGTGGTGACCCTCACGGAGCGGCCTGTGGAACAGACCACCGAGTTCGTCGGGACGATGAAGTCACGGCGGTCGACCACAGTGCAGCCCCAGGTCGAGGGCTTCGTCACCCAGATCCTGGTCCGTTCGGGGGACCTTGTGCGGCCGGGGGCGGCTCTCATGCAGATCGACGCCGCCAAGCAGCAGGCCACGGTCGCGAACCTGGAGTCGCTGCGGGCCGCCCGTCAAGCCGACCTGCAGCGCGCGCAGCAGCAAGCCACCCGCATGAAGACGCTGCTCGAGGCCGGCGCCGCCAGCCAGTCGGAGATGGAGCAGGCGCAGGCGGGCCTCTCCACGACCGAGGCCCAGGTCCAGGCGGCCGAAGCACAGATTCGCGAGCAGCGCGTGTCCCTCGCCTACCACCTGGTGAGCGCGCCGACGGCCGGCGTCGTGGGTGACATCCCCGTGCGAGTCGGCGACAGCGTCACCCGCTCCTCGGTCCTCACGACGATCGACCAGAACGCGGGCCTCGAGGTCTACATCAACGTGCCGGTGCAGCAAGCCCAGGACCTGAAGGTCGGCTTGCCCGTCCATCTCGTCGACGATCGCGGTGAGCTGCTCTCGACCGAGGAGCTGTCGTTCGTGTCGTCCTCCGTCGACGCCGCGACCCAGTCGGTGCTGGCAAAGGCCGTCCTCAAGGATGCGGGCCACTTCCGGACCGAGCAGTTCGTCCGTGCGCGAATCGTCTGGACGGAGGCGCCGGCTCTGACGGCTCCCATCGTGGCGCTCAACCGCATCAACGGACAGTTCTTCGCCTACGTGGCCGAGAGCGGTGAAGGTGGAATGACCGTGGCGCGCCAGCGGGCCGTGGAGCCCGGAGCCGTGGTCGGGAACGACTACGTCGTGAAGTCCGGCCTGAAGGCGGGCGAGAAGCTGATCGTCTCCGGCGTGCAGAAGATCGGCGACGGCGCGCCCGTGATCATCAGCGCGCCCGTAGCACCTGGGGCCCAGAGCTCACCCGCTGCCCAGGGAAGAAAGGGCGAGTAGCCTTGTTCTCCGACGTCTTCATCCGCCGCCCGATCCTCGCCACGGTCTGCTCGCTCGTCATCATCCTGGCGGGGGCGATGTGCATCCCGCTGCTCCCCGTCGCTCGCTACCCCGCGCTGGCGCCGCCGTCGGTCAGCATTCTCTCCTTCTACACGGGCGCCAACGCCCAGGCGGTCGAGAGCGCCGTCACGACGCCCCTGGAGCAGGTCGTCAACGGGGTCGAGGGGATGACGTACATGCAGTCGTCGAGCACCAACAGCGGCGTGAGCACGATCAACGTCTTCTTCCAGATCGGCCGCGACCCCGACCTCGCCGCGGTCGACGTCCAGAACCGGGTCAACCAGACGCTGGGCCGTCTGCCCGCCGACGTTCGCACCACCGGAGTCACGGTGACGAAGAACACGGCGGGCTTCATGGGCGGTCTCGGGTTCTTCTCCAGGGACAACCGCTACTCCGCCCAGTTCATCAGCAACTACCTGGACGTGTACGTCCGCGACGCCATCAAGCGCGTACCCGGCGTCGGCAACGTGATCATATTCGGCGAGCGGAAGTACGCCATGCGCCTCTGGCTCGACCCGGCCCGGCTCGCTGCCCGCGGCATCACGGCCGGAGACGTGGTGAGCGCATTGCGCGAGCAGAACCTGCAGGTGGCGGCCGGCGCCCTTGGCGATCCTCCGGCCGACGCCAATCAGGCGTACAACCTGAGCGTTCGAGTCATGGGCCGCCTGACCGAGACGGCCCAGTTCGAGAACGTGGTGGTGAAGGCGGGCGCCGACGGCGCCCTCGTGCGGGTCCGGGACATCGGCCGCGTGGAGCTGGGGGCCGAGACCTACTCGGCCAACCTCCGCTTCATCGGACTCGAAGCCTCCGGCATGGGCGTTCAGCTCCTGCCGTCGGCCAACGCCATCGAGGTCTACCAGGGCGTCATGAAGGAGATGGCGCGGCTCGAGAAGAGCTTCCCGCCTGGTCTCGAATGGCGGCTCGCCTTCGACAACGTGGGCGTCGTCCGCGAGTCGATCAAGGAGGTGCTCGTCACCCTGGTCGAGGCCATCATCCTGGTCGTCCTCGTGATCTTCCTGTTCCTCCAGAACTGGCGCAGCACGCTCATCCCGGCCATCACCATCCCGGTGTCGCTCGTGGGCACCTTCACCTTCGTCAAGCTCTTCAACTTCTCGATCAACACGCTGACGCTGTTCGGGATCGTGCTCGCGACGGGGATCGTCGTCGACGACGCCATCGTCGTCATCGAGAACATCGAGCGCCACATGCGTGAGGAGAGGAAGAGGGCGTACCCGGCGGCCTTCGACGCCATGCGCGAGGTGTTCGGGGCGGTGGTGGTCATCGGTCTCGTCCTGGTGGCCGTGTTCGTGCCGGTGGCCTTCTTCCCCGGCACGACGGGGCGGCTCTACCAGCAGTTCTCCCTCACCATCGCGTTCGCGGTGATCCTCTCCGTCTTCAACGCGGTGACCTTCACGCCGGCCCTCTCCGCGCTGCTCCTGGACAAGGAGAGCCACACCCACGGCCGGTTCTTCACCGCGGTGAACCGCGTGATCGACGGCGGAACGAACGCCTACGTGCGCCACCTCAAGCGCGCTCTGGCGCTCAGGCGGCTCATGCTCGGCCTCTTCGCGGTGGGCCTGCTCGGGGCGTGGTGGCTCTTCAAGACCGTGCCCTCCGCCTTCGTGCCCGACGAGGACGAGGGCTACTTCATCACCGTCGTCCAGGCACCGGCGGGCGCATCCCTCGGATACACGACGGACATCTGCAAGAAAACGGAGGGCATCCTCTTCAAGGATCCCGACATCGCGGCCGCGTTCTCCGTGGCAGGGTTCAGCTTCAGCGGCGCGGCCCCGAACAACGGCCTGATCTTCACGAGGCTCAAGGGCTATCACGAGCGCCCCGGGAAGAGCCATTCACTCCAGGCGGTGCTGGGCCGCGTCCGCGGCCCGATGATGGCCATCCCAGGAGCCCTCGTGATTCCGTTCGCCCCACCCGGCATCCAGGGCCTGTCGGTCTTCGGTGGCTTCCAGTACGAGCTGCTCGACCAGACGGGCGGGGAGATCTCGGGGCTCGCCAACGCCGCGGGCGCCCTCGCAGGTGCCGCCAACAAGAGCGGCCGCGTCGTCGGGCTCTTCTCCGGCTTCCGCGCCAACGACCCCCAGCTCGTGGTCGACATCGACCGTGACAAGGCCCGCAGCCTGAACCTGCCGCTGCGCGAGGTCACCGACGCGCTCCAGGTGTTCCTGGGCTCGGCGTACGTGAACGATTTCGACTTCAACAACCGTGCGTACCGCGTCTACGTCCAGGCCGACCAGCAGTACCGCTCGGATCCCAAGGCCCTGCGCCAGCTCTATGCCCGGGCCTCGAACGGGGCGATGGTGCCGCTCGACAGCGTGGTGCGCGTCAGCGAGGCCACGGCGCCCCAGGTGATCAGCCACTTCAACCTGTTCCGTTCGGCCGAGATCAACGGCGCGGCGGCGCCCGGCGTCAGCTCGGGCCAGGCGCTGCAGGCGATGGAGCAGATCTCGCGGGAGACGTTGCCGCCGGGATTCGATTTCGCCTGGGCGGGCCAGTCGCTCGAGGAGATCAAGGCGGGCTCTCAAGCGGTCTTCATCTTTGCGCTGAGCCTGACCCTGGTGTACCTCGTCCTGGCCGCGCAGTACGAGAGCTGGGTGCTGCCCTTCATCATCCTGCTGGGCGTGCCGCTGGCGGTCGTCGGGGGCCTCGGTGCCCAGTGGCTGCGTGGCCTCGCCAACGACGTCTTCTGCCAGGTGGGCCTCGTCCTGCTGATCGGCCTCGCTGCCAAGAACTCGATCCTGATCGTCGAGTTCGCGGAGCAGTTGCGCGAGCGGGGCCTGTCGATACCCGACGCGGCGGTGGAGGCCGGCCGCATCCGCCTGCGGCCCATCCTGATGACCTCGCTGGCGTTCATCCTGGGCGTCCTGCCCCTGGCCCTGGCCACGGGCGCCGGGGCGGGGGCGCGCAACTCCGTCGGGACGTCGGTCGCGGGCGGCATGGTCGCCTCGACGTTCCTCTCGGTCATCTTCATCCCGGTGCTCTACGTGGTGATCCGCTCCCTGGCACCCGGGAAGCTGCGCCGGAGCGCGGCCGACGATGCGCCCGTCGCCGTGGCCGAAGGAGGAGCCCATGAGTGAGTGGTTTCTCCCGGCGGTCGCGGTGGTCGTCCTCGCGTGGGTATCTCCGGCCGCGGCCCAGACGGATTCCGCGCAGCCCGCGATGGAGCAGTTGACGTTCGAAGAGGCCGTCAAACGCGCCACCGATCGGCACCCGACGGTGGGACAGGCGGCGCAAGCGATCCTGCGTGCGCAGGCGCTCCTCGATCAGGCGCGGTCCGTGTTCCGTCCCCTGGTCTACGGGACGATTGGCACGACGATTCTCGACGACGCCCGGGGCTTCGACGGCAACATCACCCAGCCGCGGACCCAGACGGCCTTCAACGCCACGTTGGCCTACCCGCTCCTGGCGGCCGCGCGATGGGCCGTGAAGAACCAGGCGGCGGACCAGGTGGGGATAGCCACCGTCTCCGCCGAGGAGACCCGCCGCCAGGTGGCCCTCACCGCCGCGCAGTCGTATCTCGCCGTCATCGCCGCGCAGCGCCAGCGGGAGATCTCGGTGCGCAACCGGGACACCGCCAAGGCCCTCGCCGACTACTCGCGGGCGCGCCTCGAGGCCGGCCAGGGGAGCAAGCTCAATCACCTGCGCTCGTCCCAGGAGCTCGCGACCGCCGAAGGGCTCCTGCAAGCGGCCGAGCTGGCCGTGCGCCGAGCGCAGGAAGCTCTCGGCGTCGCTCTCTTCGCGGACGGTCCCGTCGATGCGAACGGCGAGCCCGCCATGCCGGTCGCGACACCTCCGTCGGACAACACGGCGTGGCTGAACCGGCGGCCCGATGTGCGGCTCTTCGCGGCCCAGGTGCAGGCCGCGGACCGGGTGGTGGCCGACAACTGGAAGTCCTGGCTCCCGACCGCAATGGCTTCCTTCACGCCGCAGTACGTCACGCCCGCCGGCTTCTTCGAGCCGGCGAAGACCTGGCGTGCGCTGTTCCAGCTCCAGATCCCGATCTACGACGGCACGCTGGGCGCCACGAAGCGGATCCGCATCGCCGACCTCGATAGCGCCAAGCTTCGGCTCGACGCCGTCAAGGTCCAGGCACGCTCCGAGCTTCGGATCGCCCAGGAAGCCGTGACCCGGAACGAGCAGATCGTGTCGAGCAGCCGTCAGGCGGCCGAGAGTGCCGGCGAAGCGCTGCGTATCACCGAAATCGCCTACAAGGCCGGAGCGACAACCAACATCGAGGTGGTCCAGGCCCAGCAGACGGCCCGGAACGCCGACAGCGCCTCGGCCCAGGGCGAGGACCGGCTCCGCCAGGCGCGCCTCGATCTTCTCGTGGCCCTGGGCCAGTTCCCGCAGTAGCCACTCGCCCACGGCGTCTTCATCCGGCTCGATCGGGTGTTCGTTCGCGCGCCCTTGACACAGTCGCATCTGTTCGCATACATTCGCAGACATGAAGGATGCGGTGGTGACGGTCCGTCTTCCGTCGGCGTTGCGACGTCAGATCGAGCGTGTCGCGCGCACGGAAGGGCGGTCGCTTTCGGCGCAGATCGAGCGCCTCGTCGAGGCTGGGCTCAACACAGCGGCGGCGCCCGGCACGCTGCCGGCCCGGCGCCCGAAGGCGCTTTCCGGCCTGTTCGCCGGCGGCCGGGTTCCGACGCTCGACGATTTCCGGGACGTGCGCGCAGCAATGTCCCGATCGCTGACCCGGCGCACCGGCCGGTGACCGACGTCGTCGTCGATACGCAGGCCCTCATCTGGCACCTCGTCGAGCCACGCAGGCTCGGCAAGTCAGCCCGACGGACCCTTGCCGCGGCGGATTCCGGCAAGCTCCTGTGCCACGTTCCCGTCATCGTGCTCGCAGAAGTGGCCCTGTTGAACGAGCGCGGGCGAATCCGCGTGGGCGTTCACCAGGTGCTGGCCAGTCTGGCGGCTCATCCCGGGTACGCGATCTTGCCGCTCGACGCCGAACAGTGCCTCGAGTTCGCCGCGCTGATCGGAATCAGGGACCCCATGGATCGCCTTGTGGCCGCCGCCTCGCTGGTGGTTCGCGCCCGGCTGATCAGCTCGGACGCCATCTTCGACGAACACCTCGACCGGATCTGGGACTGACGGCGACCTGCACCGGCCCTGTCTCGCCAGTTCGTCACATGGGACAATCTGCGGGGGCCGACGTGCGCTACGAAGAGTACTCGCCCGGGTCGTCGCTCTCAGATCACCGGCGCGGGCCTGGGTTAGTCCAGCGTCACGCGTCCGCCTTCAGCCGGCGGGATCCATCGCTCGTACGCTCCGCCCCGCTTGTCCCAGACGAGCCAGCGAAGCGCCGGGTCCTCGAGCGGCCGGTCGAAGTCGAACCGGGCTGTCTGTGCACGGCCGTCGTCCGTGACGACCATGACCCGCACGGTCACCCCCGTGAGCACGAGAGTGGCTCCCGCGGTGATCCTGCGCTCGCCGCACAGGAAGGCGTCGGCACGCCGCAGGACGTTGTCCAGGCTCAGCTGCGGGGCAGGTTCGCCGTCGCGGGGTGCACCCGGCGGAAGGCAGTAGCCGCCGAGCGGCCTGACGAGCAACGCCCGCGGACCCGCGCGATCGATCGCGACCGGCCCCGTGCCCGGCGCGAGGATGCGCGTGTGCGGGCTCGGCGGCAGCCTCTTGAGCAGCCGGTCGGGCAGCAGGAAGAAGACCCCCAAACTGGACGGTGGGTTGACGAGCACGAGCTGGCGAGCGGGCCGTTCGAGCTCGGCGTAGCGCACGTCGATCGTCCGTTCGATCCCGGGGCCGAGACGCGAGACGAGAGCGGCGGTCCCCAGAACGGCGAGCGGGGCCCATACGAGACGCAGACCGAGCAATGCCGTCAGAGTCACCCGAGCGGCGACGAGGCTCGGCCGGCGGCGCATGCCCACGCGCTGCGCGGCCGCGTTCGCCGCGAGCTGCGCCACGAGGCCTGCGGCGGCGAGCGCCGCCAGGCCAAGGTTGCGGCTTCCCGGCATGGCGGCACAGAGCGGCAGGATGGCGAGGAGCGCGGCCAGCGCAAAGAAGCGGCACAGGCGACACGCACGCCAGAGCGGACGCGTCAGCCAGCCCAGGACCAGCAACGCCAACGTTGCCCCGCACGCCAGCAGGCGGCTCGCCAGCGGCGACAGCAGCAGGTAGGCGTCGGCGGGAAACCCCAGGAGGCCGGCAGCCAGTAGCGGCGCGCGCTCGATAAGGGCGAGCAGGAAACCCACGGGGTTGGCCCCGGGATCCACGTACAGCGGACTGCCGGACACGCCGTGGCCCAGCGATGTGTAGGTCACCCGCCAGACTGCCGCGATCGCGGCGTACGGAGCCAGCGAGGCCAGTCGCACACGCCACGGCCCGCGCTCCAGGACGAGAGCGTGTCCGCACAGGTAGGCCAGCGCCACGACTCCGGCCTCGGAGGCGAGCAGCGCCAGGCCGAAGGCCAGCCAGGCGACGAGACGCCAGGGATGCTGGTTCTCGACGCGTCCACGAACGTGCGCCAGCAGGGCCAGCGCCACGAAGCAGCCTCCGACGAGGGCGTGCCGGTTCGCGAGCCAGGCGGCCGGCATGGCGTGACACTCGGACACGGAGAAGACGAGCGTCGCCAGCCCGGCCGGCCAACCCGCCCCGAACAGCTGACGATAGAAGATCCCCGCGAGGGCCACGAGCAACGCGAGCCAGCACACGCTCTGCACGTGCATCGGCGCTGCCTGCTCGGGCCAGAGCCGGTAGTCGAGAACATGCGTCAGTGCGGACAGGGGGCGCCAGAACGAAATGCGCACCGATGGATCGGACCACCACGGAATCACGCCGAGGTCGATCAGCCGCAGGCTGCGTCCGCGGTCCCCGTCCCAGAACGCGTACATGCGCATAGGACCCCGGAACTCGCCGCTCTTCCCCAGCAGCGCCGACAGCTCGGGGGCCCTCGTGAAGCCCGCGCGGTGCCACAGGTCGTCGAGAAACCATCCGGAGCGCACCGAGGGCGCCACGAGGGCAACGGCGAGCAGCACAGCGAGGCACGGGAAGCGCCGGCTCTCGAGCAGACCCTGGAGCAGCCCGCTCGGCGCCAGCTTCGACGCCGCGCTGGCGACGGGCTCCGCTGGGCGTTCGGGGTCGAGCGGTCCGGGCACAGCGCGGTGGCCTAGGCTCCGGGCGGCTTGGTCGCGTGAACCCGTTCCATCTTGATGGCCAGGCCGTTCCGCGAGATGCCCAAGATCTTGGCCGCTTGCGTGCGATTGCCGTGCGCGCGCTCGAGGGCCTCCTCGATCAGTCGCCGCTCCAGCTCGGCGACGCAACGGTCGAGGTCGAGCGAGCTGTCGGCCGGGGATTCCGCTGCAGCGCCAGACGCTGGGAGCACCGGCGGGGCGAGGGTGCGGGGTGACAGCATCACCTCGTCGATCGAATGCCCATCCGGGCAGACGTAGACGAGCCGCCGTACCTCGCGCTCGGGATGCGCATCATGCTTGCCCGCCTGCCGCGAGTGTAGCACCGCGGCGGGCTACGCCCACATTCTGGGCGACCTCGCCCATGCGTTGCGCGCTCGAAGCCCGCGGAGCGCGGGAGTCCACCTCCATGTCAGACGAGTCAACGGCTTACAGACACTCCGTCCCCAGGCACGAGTCCTGCTGTTCCCAGGGGTGAACGATTGGAGACACGCCATGATGAAAGAAATCGGACTCGGAACGGTCCTCCTCCTGGCCGGGGCGAATCTGGCGGGCGCCGCCCAGCGCCGCGATGAGCCGAAGGCGGCCAGCGAGAGAGAGCTCACCCTCGGCCTCGTCCAGAAGGAAGTGCGCATCGGCATGTCCCAGGCCGACCTCGTGAGCGCGCTCGGCTCGCCCAACATTCTCACGCGCGACAGCCAGGGGCGGGAGAGCTGGGTGTACGACAAGTTCGCGACCGAGGCGCGCGTCAAGAGCAGCGGCTTCGGCGCGGGCGCAAGCGGCGTCGGGAGCGTCGGGTCGTCGCTCCTGCTCGGAATCCTGAACGGCTACAGCAGGGACGAGAAGGCGGCCTCGACCCAGCGGACTCTGACGGTCGTGATCCGATTCGACTCTGATGAACGGGTCGAGTCGTTCAGCTTCCATGCCAGCCGTTTCTGAAGGAGGGCATCATGAAGACCCGGCGCATGCTAGTTGCTTTCGCGCTCCTCCCGCTCGGGGCGTGTGCATCGGCGGGCGGCGGGACGGCCGTCCCCCGAAGCCCGCTTCAGCAAAGAGAGCTCGAGTCGAGGACGTACTCGACCGACGCCAAAGCCCTGATGCGGGCGGTCCTTGCGGCTCTCCAGGACGAGGGGTTCATGGTGAGAACGGCCGACGCCGAGCTCGGCCTGATCACCGCAACCAGGGAGTCGGCGCAGCCGGCCAGCGAGGCCCTGCGCGTCGGCCGAAAGCTGGCCATCGTCATGACCTACGGCGTCGCGGCACTCCTGCCCGGGCCGAAAGACAAGTCTTCGGTCCTGGAAGCCACGGCCAACGTCGCGGCCTTCGGGTCTGAGGCTCGCGTGCGCATCAACTTCCAGTTGAAGCTCCTCGAGAACGGCTCGCGGGCGAAGGAGGTCCAGACTGTTCTCGACGGCCGCATCTACCAGGAGTTCTTCTCCAAGGTGGACAAGGGCCTCTTCCTGCAGCGCGAGAAGCTCGAGCCGGGCTCGGATGACTGACGTCTCGCGGGCGGCCGTAGGCCGCTCGGCGAACCGACGGGCGGGTACTCAACGCGGTACTGGCGCCGGAGCCGCTCCGCCAGCACCACCGGGGCCGGGAACAGGCCCGCTCGCGTGTCCTCGCTGCGAGCCCGTCTACCTGGCGACGCACTGGAACAGACAGGCGCCGTCGCCGGCGTGTGCGAATGAATGTGCGGCTGCCGCCCGCCCGGACCTGAGCGGAACCCCACCCGGGGTACAAGGAGGCATGCGGAACGACCTTCTCGCTTCGCTCCGGCGTCTCTGCGACGCCGAGCTGGTCGCACGCCTCAAGGACCTTGCCGCTCGCGAGCGTGGCGCCATGGCCCTCCTCGTCGCCCACCTCGCCGAGCTCGATACCCGCGACGTTCACCTGCGGGCCGGCCATGGCTCCCTCTTCGTCTACTGTCGGGATGTCCTGGCCCTCTCCGAGCAAGAGTCCTACAACCGCATCGCGGTCGCCCGAGCGGCGCGGCGCTTTCCCGTGATCCTGGAGATGCTCGACGCGGGTGCGGTCAACGTCACGACGGTGAGACTGCTCGCCCCTCATCTGACTCCCGAGAACCATCGGGCGGTGCTCGAATCGGCTCGGGGGAAGAGGAAGCTGCAGGTCGAAGAGATCGCAGCCCGGCTCTGCCCCATGCCCGATGTCCCTTCTTTCCTTCGGAGGCTCCCGGCGCCGAAGCCCATGGCTCCCCCGGGGCCGGAGGCCCGACCGCCTCTCAGTGCTCCGCCGCAGCCGGGTGGCCCGCCGCAGCCGGCGGGCGGGTCGCCCCTGGTGGGGCCCTCGGCGCCGGCCCTTCCTCTGCCTCCGGCGGGGCGCTCGGCCGGAGTCACTCCGCTCTCGCCGGATCGATACAAGGTACAGATCACGATCGGCGGCGACACCCTCGAGAAGCTGCAGCTGGCGAAGGACCTTCTGCGCCACGCGGTCCCTTCGGGAGATGAAGCCGCCATCCTGGACCGCGCCCTCACCGTCCTGCTCGCGGACCTCGCGCAGAAGAAGTTTGCGGCGACGGAGAAGCCGCGCGCCTCGGGGGGGATGGCGCCCGGATCCCGTCACATCCCGGCCGAGGTCAAGCGCGCGGTGTGGCTGCGCGACCTGGGGCGTTGCGCGTTCGTGGGGACGAATGGCCGCCGCTGCATGGAGCGGGGTTTCCTCGAGTTTCATCACGTCCATCCCTACGCCGCGGGCGGGGAGGCCACGGCGGGCAACATCCAGCTACGGTGTCGAAGCCACAACGCCTACGAGGCCCGGGTGTACTTTGGGCGAACCCACCCTTACGGTGGCGGTGAGTTGCTGCGAGAGCGGGCCGCACCTTATGGGGCACCGCCATTCGTCAGCGACGTCCCGGCAACTCGTTCTGGAACGAGTTGCCGCCCCCGCTACTTCTTCTTAATGATCCAGGTGATCGAGAACTGATCCTCGCCCTTGAAGAGGTTGCAGTATTGGACGTGCTCGGTCACATAACGGGCTTCTGCAGGTGTCATGTGCTTGCTCCAGATCTTCCCCGTCCTGACGAAGTTCTCGATCATGGCCAGCGTGGTGTTCTTCTTGTCCTCGTCGATGCCCCACCCCGGATACATGATCGAGGTGTGCACATCTTCGAGGATGTAGTACCCGCCGGGCTTCACGTGGGGGAACAGAAAACCGAGACTGATCTGTTGCTGGTCCATCGTGTGACCTTCCTCCTGCACCACTCTGCTTACAGCAGTTGCTGCTTCTTGTTGAGCGAGGCGTCCACCGCCACAGGCTCTCTCGCGTTCATGCTCGGGCTTTCTTGCGGAACGACGGCCAGCAAGCTCTGATCGCGACGAAGACGCTCAGCGCGCTCAGGGCCACCCCAGCTTTGAAGGAGCCGGGACTGTACCTGAGCACGATCTCGTGCTCACCTGCCGGCACCACGACGGCCTGGACCAAGCCGAACGCGCGCAAGAGAGGGACAGGCGCGCCGTCCACGAACGCCTTCCAGCCTCTCGAATAGCTCGCAGCATGCACGAGAACGGCGGGCGCACGGCACCGGACGTGCGCCCGCAAGAGCCCTGAACGACCATCGAGGACCGTCACGCTCTCGGCTCCGTGGTCCTCTCCGCCGTGACTTCGCTCCTGTGGCGCACCGCCTGCCAATCCTTCGTCTCCACTCGGAGCCTCGACCAGAGCTACCTTGCGTGGATCGAAGGGCGCGCCGCCGAGCCGTCCGGACGCCAGGGTGTCGAGGGCTTCCCTCCTCGTCACGCGCTTCATTCCCGGAACCAGGGACAGGCGCGGCAGGGCCTCCTCATTCTGGAATACTCGGACCCGGTCATCTTCATAGACCGGACGATAGCGCGGCGCAGCTAGCCCCAGGCTCCTCGAAGCTGGCGTCAGAACCAGCCGAGCGCTCAACAGGTCCATGAACCTCATGAACTGCTCTCGGTCGTATGTCTTCGGCCCGGCGATGCGGCCGTACGTCGGCATCACGTGAGCCGAGGCCTCGTCGATCTGCCTCAGCATCATCGAATCGAACCCGTTGATGCTTTCGATGCCATGTACAGCATTCCCGTCGGGCGACAGCATCGCCCGCGCTTGCTCCCGGTCGTCCTCCGGCTGCTCGAGGGTCAGAATGCGACTCTGTTCCGCCCCAGCCTTCAAGAAGGCCACGACCGGCGGCAGGGAGGTATACACCGCGGGTGGATGAAGGTCGTAGACCCTCGTACCATGGCTCGCGAGGTCCGCCACCAGCAGGGCCCAGAGCGCCAGGGAAGCCGGCGGACGCCAGCGTTCCGAGGCCGGAAAGAACCACACGGCAGCGAGGCTCGCCAGGATGATGGGCAGCCGCCCGAGCACCATCTCCCGTATCCACACCTCATCCCCGAGAACGCCAAGATCGGTCTCCAGCGCCACGCCCAGCCCCCGAATCTGGTACACCGCAAGACCGGCGAGACTTGCGAGCAGCACGAAGAGCAGAACCGCTCCGCGTCGCTGTCGCACGCCGTCCCCCGAGTCCAGCATCGCCTGAAGGCCCAGGGCGGAGAGCACTGCGAGACAGAAATCGAACTCGAAGAGGTTGCGACCCGGAGCGGTGAAGAGGTTGTAGAGTGGCACTGTGAAGAGCAGTCGAGAAAGCGGCGACCACTTCCCGAAGGCGAGAACCAACGCGGCCGCTCCAGTCATCGAGAAGAAGAGTCGATGGGCGCTGTAACGCGAGGCGCCTCGCCAGGCCCCGAAAAGGACGAGAACGAGAGACGAGATGCCGACGTAGACTCCGAGCTCCGATTCGTCGGTGGGCAGAATCCGCGGGAAGACCAGATTCAGCAGCAGAACGGGGGAGAGGGAGAAATTGACGAAGTACTCGTAGCTTCGATCGGACGGGCGCAGGTACTCCTGGGCCGCCAGTTGAAGAGTCGGCAACAGCTGAACGGCCGCCAGCCCCACGCCCAAGAGGAAGCTGGCGAAATAGCCCGCGGCGAGTCGCGCCCGCTCGTGCTTCTCTGAGCGCCAGATGAAGTAGCCCGCGTAGGCTCCCGAGACCATCATCGCGTACAGCGGAATCTGGGGATGCCCCGCGACCAGCATCAGTCCCAGGGAGGCGCCGGCCAGGACCACATAGCGCCGGTCGCGGGCCCGTCTCCACATCTCGAAACCGGCGAGGACGAGAGGAAGCCACGGATACGTTCGGAGCGTACTGACGTGTCCGAGGGTGCCCATCCCGAAGCCTCCCAGCATGAACACCGTGGCTCCATACAGGGAGGTTGTCCGGCCCAGGGAAAGCGTCCGCAGGTACAAAAAGGCGAAGACACCGGCCAGTGAGTAGTGCAGGAGGATCGAGTACTGGTAAGCCTTCCATTCGGGGCCGATGAGGAGCAGCAGGTTGAGCGGATAGAACACCCCGCCTTGCATGTTCCCGAGCAGCGGCGTGCCGCCGAAGATGTAGGGGTTCCAGAGGGGGATCTCGCCGGCTTTCCACTGCCGGGCGATCGTGCACAAGAGAGGGAAGTTGTAGGAGTAGAGGTCGCCGTCGGCGAAGACCCGTTGGAACAGCGCGACGCGCCAGAAGAGAAGGAAAGGCAACAGCCCGAGAACGGCGACACAGAGAAGGGTCTTGCGGCGGCCGGCGTCAGACCGAGCCATGCTCGGCACATTCTACCGGCGGGGTTTCGGCCCGGCTCCGCGACCCCAGCAGGACCGCGGAGAGCGCCAGGAACGCTGCGACATTCCCCGCCGCGAGCGCGAGCGAGAGCGCTCGGATCGGAAGCTCCGAGACGCCGAGCCAGCCGGCGAGCGGAGCCGTCACCGCGGGATCGAAGAGGGCCATGTTGCCGAGCAGCGTCACCGAGAGTGCGGCGAAGAGCGCCCAGACCCTGCCGTCGCGGCCGGCGGCGAACGCCAGGAGCGGGATCACGGCAATCATGTGGTTCTCGTGCAGCTCCGTCACGAAGGTGAAGAAGCCCATGCCGACGACCGCCGCGCCAAGGAACAGGCGCCGCAGGTCCGCGCCGTGCCTGGCGAGGTCGTGCAGCACCAGGACGCAGACAGAGAGAAACCCGAGGAGCCCCAGCGCGCGCGGGGTGATCGGCCCGGCGAGCGGAATGCCGTCGCGCATCTCGTAGCCCCGTCCTCCCGCCAGCAGCCACCACAGGTTCGCGGCGTTGCACGAGACGAAAGGCTCCCCTCCGAACGTGGAACGACAGAGCGCATCGAGAGACGCGGTGAGCGTGCCGCGAAGCAGAAAAGGCAGGAAGAGGAGGAGCGTCAGGGCCGCCGCGGCGCCCGCGGCACGGATCCACTCGCGCCGCGGAAAGCGGAGCAGCGACAGAACGAGCACCAGCGGTCCGAACGCCCAGGCCTGCGGCTTGGTCAGGCACGCGAGAGCCAGGGCGGTCCAAGCGACGGTCGCGTGTCCGCGAGACAGGGCGACGAGACTCCAGACGACGAGGCCTACCCAGACGGAGTCGTGCTGGCCCCAGAAAGCCGTGTCGAAGACGATCCCGGGGTTGAAGGCGTAGGCCGCGGCGGCGCCCAAACCCGTCCAGGGGGCGAGGGTCCCGCCATAAAGAGCGAGAGCCAGCACGATCCCGGCGTCGGCCACGATACCGGGCAGCTTGAGGAGCACCGTGAAGCCGCGACTCGCGGCCAGGCGCTCGCGAAGGTCCGTCTTCTCGAGCTCGAAATAGTTGAGCCGCGAGTCCCAAAGCGCGATGGCTTCCGGCTCGAAGCGCTGATAGACGAGCCCCAGCGCGGCGCGCAGGTAAAGGATCAGCGGCAGGTTGTTGATGAAGAAGCCGCCGTTCCACTCTCGACCCGTCAGCGCCGGATCGTTCGTCGCGCTCGGCACGTACAACCGTGCGAACCCCTGTGTCAGCGCCAGGTGCACCGCCTGCTTGTGCTCGATCAGGTCGCCGTCTGCACCGAGATAGCCGTAGCTGGGAGCGACGCAGAGGCGCAACAGCGTGCCGGCAAGCGCGATGCTCCATGCCGCCCGCCTGGGCGACGCGGGACTCATGCCCTTTCCCACCACCCCGAAGGCAGCACGGCCATCTGGTCGGGGATCGAGGCCAGGCCCACCTGCAACACGGCCGAGCTCAGCAGGATGACGCCGAGGCGTTTCAAGGGAATCGGGGCCACGGTACCACAGCTTTCCGCGACGATGGACAACCGTCCGAGGTTCCCCTAGAGTCCGTCGGCGGAGGAACGCCGCGTGGCTCGGAAGACGCCTGCAAGGCTCCGTCTCGCGCTAGGGGTGGCGGCCCTCCTCACCCTCGCGCGCGTCGGGATCGAGTGGCGGACGGTTCCGCTCTACTTCCACGACTTTCGCGTGTTTCTCGGCGAGGTCGCGCGGGCGCGGGACGGCGGACCTCTCTATGCCACCGCGCGGTCCGACTACTTCAATCCCGGCGCGCCGGTCTACAAGTACCCGCCTCCCTACGCGGCCCTGCTCAAGCCATTCACCTCGTGGCCGGCGGAGCGTGCGCTCCAGCTCTTCCTGGCCGTGAGCCTGCTCGTTCTCGCCGGCGCCTTCGCCGCGATGCTGTCGGCCTTCAGGCCATCCTGGGAGCGCGGCTTGCTCGCCCTGCTCGTCTACCTGAACTGGGAGCCGCTCTTCGAGAGCCTCCAGGGGCTGCAGCTGGAGCCGCTGCTGCTGCTCTTCGCTACGCTCGCGCTCGCGTGCCTCGTTCGGGGCCAGCCGTTCGGCGCCGGCGTCGCGCTCGGCGCGGCCTGCGCCTTCAAGGTCTACCCCGGTCTGCTCGTGCTTCCCTATCTGGTCCGACGGCGCTGGGCGGTCGTGGCCGGCGCCACCCTCGGCCTCGCGGCGACCCTGGCGCTCTCGGCGCTCGCGTTTCCGCCGCGGCTCTCCTTCGACTACTTCACCGGGATTCTCCCGCGCCTCGGGGGGGTCGAGCTGGCATGGGACAGCATCGGCCTGCTTGCCCACGCCGGTCGCCTCGGCCTCTTGCTGCTCACGGGCCCAGAGCAGACCCTTGCGGCCGGGCGCTCCGCCCCGACGATTCTCGGCGTGGTCGACGTGCCCGGTCTGGTCGCTCCCACATATGTCCTGGCGGCGCTCATCGGCGTGCCGCTCGCGGTGATCGCCGCGAAGGCGCTTGCGCGGGCGGGCGATCTCCCGCCCGTCGTCGGCGAGAGCGCGGCGCTCGGACTGAGCCTGTGCGCCGTGCTGGTGCTGCTTCCCACGTCCTGGCCCGACTATCAGACCCTCTTGGCGCTCCCGGCCGTCTGGGCGACCCTGACGGTCTCGCGCGACGAGCGGGGGCTCGTCGCTCTGGTCGTGGCGGCCATCGCGATCGCTGCGCTTCCCGCGCAAGGACGCTTCCTGGATGAGAATCGCGGCCTGATCTGCAGCCTGCGCACCCTCCTGCCGCTGCTGCTCGGCGCGTATTGCCGCGCGCGTCTCCTCGGCGCTGCCGCGCCTCAGGGGACGAGGGCTGCCTTGTCCAGCTCCTCGTAGAGACGACGGGCGATGATGTCGTGCCCGAGCACGTTGGGGTGCATGTCGTCGACGCACAGCGCCTCGCGCCGGAGCGCCGTGAATTCGGGCGTCAGGTCGACGAGCGTGACGCCGCGCTCCGCAGCCACTCTTCTCACGAGGGCCTCGTAGCGGCTGAAGACGATCGAACGGTTCATCTCGACGAACAACGCGTGCCCTTCCTCGAAGCGTCCGAGCCTCTGCAGCGCACGCGCCAGCATATGGCGCGCTCGCGAGGACTCTGGATGCTCCTCGAGCAGCCGGCGCAGGCGTGCCTCGGCGGCGGGCGGCTCCCGATCGACGAGGGGCTCGACCTCGTCCAGCGCGCGGCTCGCCTCCGCCGGCAGCGCCGCCTGGTCAGGGAATAGATCGGGATAGTAGGCGTAGGGAGAGGTCGGGAGGATCAGGAACACGGGGCGGAAGCCCTCCCGTCGCCCGAGGTCCGCAATGCGCTCCAGGTTGTGCGCGTACGCGTCCAGCGGCACGCGCGCCATGCGCGGTCCGGCTCCGGCGTAGTCTATCGTCCGGGCCGGTGTCTTGCCGAAGAGAAGCGCCTTTAGCTGCCAGGCCTGGCGGCGCAGGAAATACGCGAGCATGCTGCGGTTCGACCAGGCCCGCAGCGTCGTGATCGGCGTGTCGAAGAGCCGGGCCTTCTCGGCGTCGCTGATCCCCTGGTCCACGTCCTGATCGTTGATGCCGAACAGCACCGTGACGATGTCGGGGGAGCACGGCACCAGCTCGCGCTCGAGCTGGACCAGGCCCTGGTACGACGAGTAACCGGAGACGCCGCCGTTGACCACCTCGTAGCGACGGCCTCCGGGCCGCGCGCGCAGAAGTGTCTCCAGCTTGCGCGGGTAGAGGTCGTCGAAGGAGACGCCTTCCGCCATCGTCCGCGAATCGCCGAGCGTGACGATGCGGAACGTGGAGCCTTTGCGTCCGCAGTCGAACTCGGGCGAGTTGTATCCGTGACTGTCCGTGACGACCTCGAACGCGTACGGCACCTTCCGCGTGCCGATCACGTAAGCGCCGTACTGCTCCGGGGTCTCCTCCAGCTTCATCCGGATGTGCGGTTTCAGCCGCCAGAACAGATAGCGGTCGGGGCTGAAGAGCAGCAGCGTGTGCGAGTCCTCCCAATAGACCTCCCCGGCGTCGTAGTAGCGGTAGGTCTGGGAGTAGTAGGAGGATTTCAACGCGCGGTCGGCGGCCACCAGAAGGGCGATCGCGAGCAGCCACGGCAGGAGGGCGCGACGTGGAGAGCGGGGCAAGCCAGCCACGGGCGTTATGGTACTTTGCGCTCAGCCGCCAATCTGGAACATGGCCCGTTCTTCGGTCGATACGCCCTCTTCGAGGCGGTGGCCCGTGGGCTTCGCGAGGACCGCCTTGCCCAGGATCGCTGCGACTTCGGCCAGGCCGCCCCCCGAGCGGAGGACCTTCCTCACGTCCATCTCGTCATCGCTCAGAAGACAGAGATGGAACTTGCCGTCGGCCGTCAGGCGCATGCGGTTGCAGGTCCCGCAGTAGGGTTCGCTGACCGGGCTGATGAAGCCCACGACGCCCTTCCCTCCGTCGAAACGGAAGTTCCTGGACTCGTCGGAAGGGTTGCCGTTCGGCACTTCGAGGAGGGGTCCCAGCTCCGCCTCGATGCGATGCCGGGTCTCCCGCGAGGGGACGAACTGGGAGAGAGCGACGTGGGCAGCTTCACCGCCTCCCAAGGGCATCAGCTCGATGAACCGCACGTGCCAGTTCCGCTCCAGGGCCCGGCGCGCCAGGTCCACCACGTCGGCGTCGTTGTAGTCGCGGGTCACGACGCAGTTGATCTTCGTGGGCGTGAGGCCCGCCGCCTCGGCCGCATCGATGCCGGCGAGTATCTCGTCGAGCGTTCCGAAACGCATCAGCTTCTTGAGACGCTCCGGGTGCAGGGTGTCGACGTGGATGTTGACCCGCCGGAGGCCGGCCTCGGCCAGGGGCCCCGCCAGCCGTGGCAGGAGGATCCCGTTGGTGGTCATCGCCACGTCGGCGACGCCCTCGATCGACGCGACGCGGCGGACGATGTCGACGATGTCGGGGCGCAGCGTCGGTTCGCCCCCGGTCAGCCGGAACTTTCGAAAGCCGACGCTCACGGCGGCCCGGGCCACCCGCTCGATCTCTTCGGCCGTCAGCAGGCCCTCGGAAGGGACGAAGGTCAGGCCGCGTAGAGGCATGCAATAGACGCACCGCAGGTTGCAGTGGTCGATGACCGAGAGGCGCAGATAGTCGATCTCGCGGCCGAAACGGTCCTTGGGCACGGAAGGCCCTCCCCCTCGTCCGAGTCTACCCCTGTTTGACGCCTTGCGCCCGGACGTGTCAGCTTCAGGGGATGAGGGTGCGGGTCAAGCTCTTCGCGGTGCTCCGTGAGGCAGTCGGTTCCGCGACCCTCGATCTCGACCTTCCGGAGAAGGCGAGCGCCGAGGACGCCTGGCGGCGCCTCATCGAGAGCCACCCGGCCCTCGCATCACGCCGCGCCAGCCTGTCAGCCGCCGTCAATCGTCGCTACGCCTCCTTCGACTCGCCGCTCGCCGACGGCGACGAGCTGGCCTTCATCCCCCCGGTCAGCGGCGGGTGACGCCCTAGGGTTCCAGGACGAGCCGATAGCCGGCCCCTCGCACCGTGTGGAGGTGCCGCGGCTGCCCGGGATCGGCCTCCAGATAGCGCCGGAGACGGAGGATGAAGTTGTCCACGGCACGCGTCTGGGTGTCGGGGCTCACGTTCCAGACCTTCTCCAGGATCTCCGCCTTGGATACGATCCGTCCCGCGTTCTGGACCAGCAGCTTCAGGAGCATCGCCTCGAGGAGCGTCAGCCGGCTCGTGACCCCACGGCCGTGGACCTCGAACGTCGTGAAGTCCACCTCGACGTCGCCGATGCGAGCTCGCCCGGGGGCATCGCCGTTCCCCCGTGCCCAGTCGCGCCGGCGCAGGAGGCCCTTCACTCGCGCCAGGAGCACGGTGAGGTCGAAGGGCTTCGGCAGGTAGTCGTCGGCTCCCGCCTCGAGGCCCTGGACCACGTCCTCGGGGAGCCACTTCGCCGTCAGCATGAGGATGGGCGTGTAGTCTCCG
>Ga0210377_10001636_pt1 | contig 20359 bp, 15 predicted proteins | sample PLM4_65_b1redo_FD_155480 | JGI IMG/M metagenome (GOLD analysis project Ga0210377, IMG submission 155480) | Groundwater sediment microbial communities from an aquifer in East River, Colorado, USA - PLM4_65_b1 redo | ecosystem: Environmental > Terrestrial > Soil > Riparian zone | place: USA: East...
CCGCTTCCACCCGCTGGAGACGCTGGACACGGTCCGCGCCTTGGCGATGTGGATGACCTGGAAGTGCGCGGTGGTGAACATTCCTCTGGGCGGTGCCAAGGGCGGGGTGGTGTGCGATCCGCACGACCTGAGCCGGAACGAGCAGGAACGGCTGTGCCGCGGGTTCGTGCGCCAGATCGCCAAGAACGTCGGCCCCATGGTGGACGTGCCGGCGCCCGACGTGATGACGTCGCCCCAGCACATGCTGTGGATGCTGGACGAGTACGAGGCGATCCATGGCGTGAAGGCACCCGGGTTCATCACGGGGAAGCCGGTGGGCATGGGCGGCTCGCTCGGGCGGAAGGAGGCGACGGGATTCGGCGTCGTGTTCACCATCCGCGAGGCCCTGAAGGAGCTGAACCTGCGCCCGCGCGATACCCGCGCGAGCGTGCAGGGGTTCGGCAACGTGGCGCGCTATGCCATCGAGCTGTACCAGCAGATCGGCGGGACGGTCATCACGGTCTCGAGCTGGGATCAGCAGGCCCAGGTGGCGTACACCTTCCGCAAGCAGCAGGGCGTGGACCTCAAGGAGCTGGACGCGATCACCGACCGGTTCGGCGGCATCGACCGGCAAAAGGCGCTCGACGCGGGCTACGAGGTCCTGCCGGGCGACGCGTGGCTCACGCAGGACGTGCAGATCCTGATCCCGGCGGCCCTGGAGCACCAGATCCACGCCGACAACGTCGGCCAGGTGAGCCCCACCGTCCGGCTGGTGGCCGAGGGCGCGAACGGGCCGACCGACCCGGTCGCCGACCAGGCGTTGCGGGACCGGGGCGTGTACGTGATTCCGGACTTGCTGGCCAACGCCGGCGGGGTTACCTGCAGCTACTTCGAGCAGGTGCAGAGCAACACCAACTACTTCTGGGACCGGGACGAAGTGCTGGGCAAGCTGGACCGCACCATGACGGGGGCGTTCCTGGCGGTGAGCGAGCTGGCGCGCAAGGAGCAGGTCGGCCTGCGCGACGCGGCGTACCTGATCGCCGTGAATCGGGTCGCCGAGGCCTGCCGAGAGCGCGGCTGGGTCTGACCGGATCGATCGCGGCCTTCGACCGCCGATTCTTCGGCTCCGCCGAGCTCTGCACCCGCATCGGGGGTGGAGAGCTCGGCGGCAAGGCGAAAGGGCTGCTCGCCGCCCGCGCGGGGATCGCGGGGCTGGACCTCGACCCCGCGTGGGGCATCACGGTGGACATCCCGCGGATGATCGTGGTGGGCACGTCGGTGTTCGACGAGTTCCTGCGCGGTGTCGGCGACGCGCTCGCGGCCCCCCTGCCGGACGAGCGGCTGGCCCACGCCTTCGGCCAAGCCCCGCTCCCGGCCGAGTGGCTGGGGGATTTCCAGGCCATCGTGGACGAGGTGCAGGTACCGCTCGCGGTGCGCTCCTCCAGCCGGCTGGAGGACGCGCTGGGCCGGCCCTTCGCCGGCGTGTACGCCACCAAGATGATTCCCAACAACCAGCCGGAGGCCGACTCGCGGTTCCGCCGGCTGGTCGAGGCGGTGAAGCTGGTGTACGCCTCCACGTTCTTCCGCGCGGCCCGGAGCTACCGCCGCGCGGCCGGGATCACCGACGACGAGAAGATGGCGGTGCTGATCCAGGAAGTGATCGGGACCCGGCACGACGAGCGGTTCTATCCCGCCGTCTCGGGCGTGGCGCGCTCGTACAACTTCTATCCCAGCGGCGCCGCGCGGCGGGAAGACGGGGTCGTGAACCTGGCGTTGGGCCTGGGCAAGACCATCGTGGACGGCGGCCGCTGCTGGGTGTACGCCCCGACCCGCCCGGCGGCGGCCCCGCCGCACGGCTCGGCCGACGAGCTGCTGGACCAGACCCAGCACGAGTTCTGGGCGGTGAACATGGGCCGCCCGCCGGCGTTCGATCCCACCGCCGAGGCGGAATTCCTGGTGCGGGGCACGCTGGCGGACGCCGAATACGACGGGACCCTGGAATACGTCGCGTCCACCTACGACGCGGCGTCGGACCGGTTCCACGCGGGCACCGCCCGGGCGGGAGCGCGGGCGGTGGATTTCGCGCCGCTGCTCCGGCTGCGGCGGTTCGGGCTCAACGAGGTCCTGCGCCGGGTGCTGGCGCGGTGTGAGGAGGCGCTGGGGGCGGCGGTCGAGATCGAGTTCGCGCTCGCCATCGGCCGGGGCCCGGAACCCCAGGCGCGGTTGGGGTTTCTTCAGGTGCGGCCCATGGTGGTTCCGGAGGAGCGGATTACCATCACGGACGCCGAGTGGACCGACCCGTCGCTGGTGGTGGGGTCCGACCGGGCCCTGGGGAACGGCGTGGAAGCGGGGCTCACCGATTTCGTGTACGTGAAGCCGGAGCGGTTCGACGCGCGGGAAACGCGGCGCATCGCCGACGAGCTCCGGGGCCTGAACGACGGCCTGGTGGCGGAGGGGCGTCCCTACGTCCTGCTGGGCTTCGGCCGGTGGGGCAGCAGCGATCCCTGGCTCGGCATCCCGGTGGCGTGGGGCGACATTGCGGGGGCCCGGGTGATCGTCGAGGCGACGCTCGAGCGGCTGGACGTCGAGGCCAGCCAGGGGGCGCACTTCTTCCACAACCTGTCGAGCTTCCAGGTGAGCTACCTCACCGTGCACCACGCGGCGCAACCGGGGATCGCGTGGGGCTGGCTGGCGTCCTTGCCCACGGTGGCCGAGACCGAATTCGTCCACCACGTCCGGGCGGACGCTCCGGTGGTCGTGAAGGTGGATGGCCGGACGGGCCGGGGCGGGATCTGGCGGCGGGAGGCCTGATGGCGCGGGACGAACGATCGCCGGACGGGTTGTTGCGCGAGCTCCAGGAGCGGGCCAAGGAGCTGAACTGCCTCTACCGGGTGGACGAGATCCTGAGTCGTCCGGATCTCGACCTGACCGCGGCGCTGGAGTCGCTCATCGGCGTGCTGCCGGCCGGGTGGCAGTATCCCGAGATCTGCCAGGCTCAGGTGATCCTGGACGAGCGGGTCTACGCGCCGACCGGATTCCGGCCGTCCCGGTGGGGCCTGTCTGCGCCGATCGTCTCGGAAGGGGAAACCATCGGGCTGGTGGCGGTTTCGTACACCGAGGCGCGGCCCGAGCTGGACGAGGGGCCGTTTCTCAAGGAAGAGCGGCGCCTGATCAACGCCATTGCCGAGCGCATCGGCTACCGGGTGCTGCAGCGCCGGCTCCAGGCGGCCGTGGCGGCGCAGGGATCCACGGAGGGCCGACCCTGGGCCGTCATCCTCGACTTCCTGCGCGCCACCGACCGGGCGCTCCTGCACCGCGTGACGCGGCGCATGATCAATTACCTGAGCTGGAGCGGGGTGGAGGGCGCCGAGGCGCTGCGCACCGCCGGGCCGTCCGGCGCCGCCGGGGGCGAGGCGATCGGCGAGCAGGAGAACCGGCCGCAGCAGCGGCTGGGCCCGCGCGACCTGGACGCGCTGGCGGACCGTACCTTCGAGCTGGCGGCCGACCGGCTGCCCGAGGACGAAATCCTGGGGCACATCCAGGGCTGGATCACCGAGGACAAGGCGAGCTTTCTCTATTCGGCGGCCGAGCATCGCGACGCGCCGCTCAGCGAGATCGTGGCCGCCGTGGACCGGTTCCAGAGCCTCAACATCGACGAGCGGGACCTGCCCGAGGCGATGCAGCGCGGCCTGCGGGTCAACCTGCTCCGCCGCTTCTTCAGCGACCAGCTGGACTTCATCAAGACCGGAAAGGACGTCACCCGGGTCTCCGACTTCTTCGACCTGGTGCGCCGGGTGATCCTGACCCCGGAGAGCCGCGGCAAGCTGGGCGGCAAGAGCGCGGGCCTGTTTCTCGCGAGCCGCGTCATCCGGGAAGCCCCCGAGTGCCGCGGGGTGCTCGACGACCTGCGGGTTCCCAAGACGTGGTACATCCCGTCGGATGCGCTGCTCGAGTTCCTCAGCTTCAACAACATGCAGGACGTGTACGACCGCAAGTACCGCGAAATCGAGCTGATCCGGCAGGACTATCCCTATCTGGTGCAGGCGTTCAAGTCGGCGCAGTTCCCGGCCGACCTGGCGCAGGGGCTGGCGGCGGCGCTGGACGATTTCGAGGAACGGCCGCTCATCGTGCGCAGCTCGAGCCTGCTGGAGGATCGCTCGGGCTCGGCCTTTTCCGGCAAGTACAAGAGCCTGTTCCTGGGCAACCAGGGGAGCAAGCGCGACCGCCTGGCCGCGCTCCAGGACGCCATCGCGGAGGTCTACGCGTCGGTCTTCGGTCCGGACCCCATCGAGTACCGGGCGGAGCGGGGCCTCCTCGACGTGCACGAGGAGATGGGCATCATGATCCAGGAGGTGGTCGGCATCCGGCTGGGCGACTACTTCCTGCCGGCGTTTTCGGGCGTCGCGTTCAGCAACGCGGAGTTCCGGTGGTCGAGCCGCATCCGGCGGGAGGACGGGATGGTCCGCCTGGTGCCGGGGCTGGGGACGCGCGCGGTGGACCGCCTGGCCGACGACTACCCCGTGCTCATCGCCCCGGGCCAGCCGGGCCTGCGGGTGAACCAGTCGGTGGACGAGATCGTGCGGTACTCGCCCCGCAAGATCGACGTGATCAACCTGACCACGAATCGGTTCGAGACGATGCCGGTGGCGGAGCTGCTGCGGCGCCACGGGCGCGACTACCCGGGGATCCGCGGGATGGTGGTGCGGGTGGAGGACGGCCGCATCCGCCGGCCGGGTGGGCTGTCGCCGGACTTTGACCGCGAGCCGCTGGCCGTCACCTTCGAGGGACTGATCGCCGATACGGCTTTCGTGTCCCAGATCCACACGCTGCTGACCGTGCTCCAGCGCCGGCTGGGCGTCCCCGTGGACATCGAGTTCGCGTCGGACGGCAGCCACCTGTACCTGCTCCAGTGCCGGGCGCAGGGGTATGGGGCGGAGTCGGCGCCGTCCCCCCTCCCCCGGGATCTGCCGCGCGACCAGGTGCTGTTCACCGCCAACCGGTTCGTGTCGAACGGCCGGGTGCCCGACATCACCCACATCGTGTACGTGGACGAAGCGGCCTACGGGAAACTCTCCAGCGCGCGACGGATGCGCGAGGTGGGCGAGATCGTCGGGCGGCTCAACCGGGTCCTTCCCAAGCGGCAGTTCGTGCTCATGGGGCCCGGCCGGTGGGGCAGCCGGGGCGACATCGCCCTTGGGGTGCCGGTCACCTACTCGCAGATCAACAACACCGCCGTGCTGATCGAGATCGCCCGCCAGAAGGGCAACTACGTTCCCGATCTGTCGTTCGGGACGCACTTCTTCCAGGACCTGGTCGAGGCGGGCATCCGCTACCTGCCGCTCTACCCCGACGACGCGCACGTGACGTTCCAGGAGACGTTCTTCCGCCGGGCCCGCAACGTGCTTCCGGACCTGGTGCCGGAGGCGGCGCCGTACGCGGACGTGGTGCGGGTGATCGACGTCGCGCGGGAGACCGGGGGCCGGGTGCTGCGCGTCCTCATGAACGCGGACCTGGACGAGGCGATCGGCGTGCTCGGCCCGCCGGGGGCCGGGCAGGAAGCCGCGCGGCCCGAGCGGAAGGCGCCTGCCGAGCCGCCCAGCCCCGACCACTGGCGCTGGCGCCTCCGGATGGCCGAACAGATCGCCGCGGCGACGGATCCCGAGCGGTTCGACATCAAGGCGATGTACCTGATCGGGAGCACCAAGAACGCCACCGCGGGTCCCGGGAGCGATCTCGACCTGATCGTCCACGTCGGCATCGACCCGGACCGGCGCGACGCGCTGGGTCTCTGGCTGGAGGGCTGGAGCCTGTGCCTGGGGGAGATCAACTACCTGCGCACCGGCTACCGGAGCCGGGGCCTCCTGGACGTGCACTACGTGACCGACGGGGACCTGGAGCGCCAGACCAGCTTCGCCGCCAAGATCGGCGCGGTGACCGACCCGGCCCGGCCGCTGGCCCTGGGCCGCGCGACGCCGTGATTCCGTGCCTCTTCGTCTCCGACCTGCACGGGGACGCCGGTCGCGTCGCGCGCCTCCTGGACGTCGTGGCGCGCGAGCGGCCCCACGCCGTGTTCCTGGGCGGCGACCTGCTCCCGGGCGTCGGGGGCGAGGGGTTCGTGGATGGGGTGCTGGCGGCGGGCTTCGAGCACCTGCGGCGCGACCTGGGCCCGGCCTATCCGGCCGTATTCGTCATCCTCGGCAACGACGATCCGTACGCGGTGGAGGGCCTGGTGCTCGAGGCCGACCGGCGGGGAACGTGGCGGTACGTGCACGGCCGGAGCGCCGCGCTGGAGGGGTTCACGGTCTACGGCTACAACTGCGTCCCGCCGACGCCCTTTCGCCTCAAGGACTGGGAGCGGTACGACGTGTCCCGGTACGTGGACCCCGGGTGCGTCGCTCCCGAGGACGGCAGCCACGCTCCGGACGTTTCCGCGTATGAGCTTCGCCATGCCACGATGGCTGAAGACCTGGCGCGCCTCACGGCCGACGGCGATCTCGGCCGGGCGGTGTGCCTGTTTCATTCGCCGCCGTACCGCACCACGCTCGACCGCGCCGCGCTGGACGACCGCCGGGTGGATCACGTCGCCCTGGACGTGCACGTGGGCAGCATCGCGATCCGCCGGCTGTGCGAGGCCCGGGGGCCCTGGCTGGGGCTCCACGGGCACGTGCACGAGTCCGCCCGGCTCACCGGTCGGTGGCAGGACCGCATCGGCCCGACCGTGCTACTGAGCGCCGCCCACGACGGCCCCGAGCTGGCCCTGGTCCGGTTCGACCTGGAGCGGCCGGAGGGGGCGACGCGGGACCTGCTCCTTTCGAATCCCTTCATTTTCACTTCCGATTCCCTTTAAGAAGCCCTCACGATCTTGACCCCCGGTGCCGGCACCGGCGCCGCGGGAGGGTGCGCGGTGGGCTCCAGTCCAGACAGACCGATCGACGGCGCGGCGTCTCCTCCCGCCGCCCCGGACCTGGCGCACGCCCAGCAGCGGGTGGCCCGGTTGGCGCAGCTCTATCGTTTCCTGAGCGACGTGAACCAGACCCTGATTCGGGTCCACGACCCGGGGGAGCTGTTCGACGCCATCGCCCAGGTCGCGCTCCGCCACGGCAACTACCAAGCGGCCGTGATCGTGCTGCGGGAGGGCACCGACGGGATCCGCGTCGCCGTGGCCGCCGGGCCCGCCGCGGAGCTGGTCTCCCAGATCAGCCCGACCCTGCCGGGCACGGCTCCCGGCCAGGGCATGACGGAGGCGGCCCTCCGAAGCGGCCGCCTGGCCGTGCTGCGCGACATCCCGGCCGCGCCGCACCTGGTACGCTGGCGTGCCCCGCTCATCGCCGCGGGATTCCAGGCGGGGGCGGCCGTGCCCTTCACCGAGGGGGGTGCCCCGGTCGGCGCGCTGCTGGTGTTCTCGTCCCGCCCGGATGCCTTCGACGACGAGGAGCAGGCGCTCCTGCGCGAAGTCGGGGACGACATCGGCATGGCGCTGGTGCACCTGGGCGCGGTCGGTCGGCTGCGGGAAAGCGAGCAGCGGCTGGCGCGGCTCTCCCGGGTGGTGGAGCAGACGGCCGAAGCGGTCATCATGACCGATCCGGACGGCACCATCACCTACGTCAATCCCGCGTTCGAGCGCATCACGGGGTATTCGGCGGCCGAGGCCATTGGCCGGAATCCACGACTCCTGAAGAGCGGGAACCAGTCCACGGAGACCTATCGCGGACTCTGGGACCGGATCACGGCCGGCGAGTCCTGGAGCGGCACCTTCGTCAACCGGAAGAAGGACGGCTCGCACTACACGGCGGACGTGGTGATCTCACCCATCCGCGGCCCCGACGGCCGCATCACCGCCCTCGTGGGGCTGCAGCGAGACGTCACCCGGGAGCGCGAGCTGCAGGATCAGTTGCGCCAGGCCCAGAAGATGGAAGCGGTGGGGCAGCTCACGGGCGGAGTGGCGCACGACTTCAACAACCTGCTCAACGTGGTGCTGGCGAACGGTGCGCTGATCGAGTCCACCGGACTGCTCCGTCCGGAGCTCGAGCCCTACCTGGAGGACATCCAGGCCGCGGCGCGGCGGGGCTCCGAGATGATCCGGAAGCTGCTGGCATTCAGCCGCCGGGAGCAGCTGACGCGGCGGGCCGTGAACCCGGTGATGCTGATCGGGGATGTGCTGCGGACGCTGCGCCTCACGCTGCCGGCATCCATCACGTGCGAGCTGGACGCGCCCGTGCTGGTGCCCGAAGTGGACGCGGACACGGGCGCCATGGAGCAGATGCTGATCAATCTCGCGACCAATGCGCGCGACGCGATGCCGCGCGGAGGGACCCTGCGCGTGTCGGTGTATCCCGAGCCCTTCACGGCGGGCCTCGAGGCGCCGGAGGTCGAGATCGCGGTGCACGATTCCGGGGAAGGAATGGACGAAGGGGTGCGGGCCCGCATGTTCGAGCCGTTCTTCACCACCAAGCCGGCGGGGCGGGGCACCGGCCTGGGCATGGCCATGGTGTACGGCCTGATGCAGCAGCACGGCGGCACGGTCCGGGTGGAAAGCACACCGGGCGTCGGGACCACCGTCCGGCTCCGGTTCCGGCGGGCGGTGGGGCAGCTGGGCCCGGACGCCAAGCGGGTGGCGCCGCCCAAGATCCGGGGCGGTTCGGAGACCATCCTGCTGGTGGAAGACGAAGAGGCGCTCCGCCGGGCGGCGACCCGCATCCTGGAGCGCTTCGGGTATCGGGTACTCGCCGCGCGGGACGGGGTCGAGGCGCTCGAGCTGTTCCGGACCCACCGCGACGCCGTGGCGCTGGTCGTGTCCGACGTGGTGATGCCGCGGATGGGGGGCGAGGAGCTGCTCGCGGCGCTGCACCGCGAGCGGCCCGGGCTTCCCGTCTTCCTGGCGACCGGCTACACCCAGACCGACCTGTCGGGGCCGGCCCAGGCGGCGTCGGGCGTCTGGTTCATCCAGAAGCCCTGGACGGCGGATGACCTGCTGGGGCGGGTGCGGGAGGTACTGGACCAGCCTCAGCTGTCGTAGTACAGGTGGAACTCGTGCGGGTGCGGCCGCAGCCGGATGGGATCCACCTCGTTTTCCTTCTTGTAGCCGATCCAGGTGTCGATCAGGTCCTCGGTGAAGACCCCGCTCTTGGTGAGGAAAGCGTGGTCCTTCTCGAGCGCCTCCAGGGCCTCGGTGAGTGAGCCGGGAGTATGGGGGTACTTGGCCAGCTCTTCCGGCTCCATCTCGTAGATGTCCCGGTCCAGCGGCTGGCCCGGGTCGATCTTGTTCTTGATGCCGTCCAACACCGCCAGCAGGATGGCGGAGAACGTCAGGTACGGGTTGCAGCTGGGGTCGGGGCAGCGGAACTCCAGCCGCTTGGCCTTGGGGTTGCTCGAATACATGGGGATGCGCACGGCGGCCGAGCGGTTCCGGGCCGACATCACCAGGTTCACCGGGGCCTCGAAGCCCGGCACCAGGCGCCGGTAGGAGTTCGTGGTCGGGGCGGCGAACGCGAGGACCGCCTTGGCGTGCTTGAGCAGGCCGCCGATCCCGTGCAGCGCCATCTGGCTCAGGTCGGCGTAGCCCTTGCCGCCGAACAGCGGCTTGCCGCCCTTCCAGAGCGACAGGTGGGTATGCATGCCGCTGCCGTTGTCCTGGAAGACCGGCTTGGGCATGAACGTGACCGTCTTGCCCTGCCGCCTGGCGACGTTCTTCACGATGTACTTGTACCACATCATCTGGTCGGCCATCTGGAGCAGCGGCGCGAACTTCATGTCGATCTCGCTCTGGCCGGCCGTGCCCACCTCGTGGTGGTGCGCCTCCACCACGATGCCCACCTTGCGGAGCTCGTAGACCATGTCGCCGCGGAGGTCGTGGTAGGTGTCGGTGGGGCTCACGGGGAAGTAGCCGCCCTTGAAGCTGGGCTTGTATCCCAGGTTGGGCTCCTCGAACCGCGCCGTGTTCCAGGCGCCCTCGACCGAGTCGATCTCGTAGTACCCCCGGTGCTCGTTCTGCTCGTAGCGCACCTCGTCGAAGATGAAGAACTCCGGCTCGGGGCCGATGTAGCAGGTGTCGGCCACGCCGTTCGCCTCGAGGTGCTCGACGGCTTTGCGCGCCACGTGGCGCGGGTCGCGGGTGTACTCCTCGTGGCTCACCGGATCCACCACGTTCGCGACCACGCTCACCGTGGGCTCGCGAAAGAAGGGATCGAGGCGCACCGAGGCCGGATCCGGAATCGCGAGCATGTCCGACACGTGGATCCCCTGCCAGCCCCGGATGGAGGAGCCGTCGAAGCCCACGCCGTCCACGAAGGTGCCTTCGTCCCAGGTCTCGATGGGGAACGAGCAGTGCTGCCAGGTGCCGAGGAGATCGGTGAACTTGAGGTCCACCATCTCGGATTTGTGTTTCTTGGCGAAGTCGAAGAAGTCCTTCGGGGTGCTCGGCGCGCTCGGCGTGGGGCTCATGCGGGGCTCCGGAGTGGTGTTAGTCCTTGGCCCGGTCGAGGTACTCGCCGGTGTTCGGGTTGACCCGTACCCGCTCGCCCGTGGCCACGAATTCCGGCACGTTGATGGTGACGCCATTGGACAAGGTGGCCGGCTTGGTGGACGCCGTCTTGGTGGCGCCCCGCATCACCGGCGAGGTTTCGACCACTTCGAACGTGCTGGTCGAGGGCAGGTCCACCGCCACCGGCCGGCCCTCGTAGAACTCGGCGATGATCTTCATGCCCTCGGTGATCCAGGGCGCGGCATCGCCCAGCGCCTCCGCGTCCAGTTCGTACTGCTCGTAGTTCTCGAGGTTCATGAACGTGAACCGCTCGGGTCCGGAGCGATACAGGAACTCGAGATCGTGCGTCTCCAGCTCGGCCACGTGGATCTGGTCCACGGCCCGGAACCGGTGCTCCACGGTGGTGTTGCTCTTGAGCTTCAGGAGCTTGGCGTGCACCATGGCCCGGAGGTTCCCGGGCGTGTGGTGATGGAACTCGATCACGCGGCAGGGCTCGCCATCGTACATGATGGCCATGCCCCGGCGGATGTTGGTGGCGGAGATCGGCATTGGGCGGGGAATCTACTGCCGGTGGAGCGGGGATGGCAGGGCGGGGAAAAAGGCGGTCATGGGCGGTCATGGACGGTCGCGCGGGGAGTCGGCATCGGCTCGGACACCGACGACCGCCTAAGACCGCCTATGCCCGCCTATGCCCGCCCGTCTATGGCCGCCTAGAGGTACTGCTGGAACAACACCATCGCGACCAGGGTCACGCTCACCTGCACCGCCACCACCGGCCGCCGGGCTCGGTCGTAGGCCTCGGGCAGCAGCTCTTCCAGGACCATGAACACCATGGCGCCGGCCGCGAAGCCCAGTCCGTAGGGCAGGGCGGAGCGGAAGGTCTCCACGAACAGGAACGCGGGCACCGCCATGAGCGGCTGGGGGAGCGACGAGAAGATGCTCCACCCCGCGCAGGCCGGAACGCTCACCCCGCGGGGCCGGAGCACGGCACTGATGGCCAGGCCTTCCGGGATGTTGTGCACCGCGATCGCCAGCGTGATCACGAAGGCCAGGGTGGGGCCGCCGCCGAAGGACACGCCCACCGCCACCCCTTCGGCGAACGAGTGGACGGTCATGACCATCACGATCAGCACCATCCGCCGGGCGTCCGCCCCGCGCACCTGGCCGAACTCGACTTCGTGGTCGCCCAGGAGGCGCTGGATGGCGAGGATGAACACCACGCCCAGCAGCGCCCCGACCAGGGTCTGCCACGCCCCGTAGTGGGTGCCTTCGGCCACCAGCCCGAAGCTCGCGCCCAGCATGAGGCCGCCGGCCACCGCGTTGGCCGAGGCGACCACGCGCGGCGAGATGGCGCGCAGGAACAAGAACGGCAGCGCGCCCAGCCCGGTGGCCAGCGCGGTGATCAGGCCGTAGAGCAGGACCATCAGGGCCGCGGCGGTCACGCCAGCACCGACTGGAGAAACACCACCATGCCCATCGCCAGCACGGCCACGAGTGCGATGGAGCGGTGCCCCGCCTGGTGATACGACTCGGGCAGCAGCTCGGCCATGACCAGCTGGATCAGCGCGCCGACCGCGAAGCCGGCGGCCCACGGGAGCGCCGCGGGCGCGGCGCCCACGATGGCGAAGGTCACGATCGCCAGCAGGACCTGGCTCAGGTTGGCCGCGACCGCCAGGCCGGCCGCGCTCGCCACCGTGACCCGGCGGCCGGTCAGAATGGCGCAGAGCACGGTGGCTTCGGGGATGTTGTGCACCGCGATGGCCAGGGCCATGAACGTCCCGAAGGGCAGGTCGAGCGCCATGGCCGCGCCGATCGCCACGCCCTCGGACGCGGAGTGCAGCGAGTTGACGAAGAGCACCTGGTAGCCGTAGGCCGGGCTGGTGTCGTCCAGGCGATTGAGATCCAGGTCTTCGGTGCCGGACATCATGTGGGTCAGGGTGACGAACGCGATCCCGAGCAGTGCGCCGGCGGCGATGCCCCCGCCGCCCCGCGGCAGGCCCGCGATCAGCAGGATGTAGGCGGCGCCCAGCATCATGCCCGCCGCGCCCGCGTTGGCCCACCCGATCTGGCGGATCGGCAGCGCCCGGCGGAACAGGAACGGCCCGCCGCCCAGCACCGCCGCGCCCGCCGACACCGCGGAGAACAGCAGCACCACCAGGGTGGGATTCACCCGGGGCTCACGGCGTCCGGGGCGCCGGCATGGTGAGCAGCGCGCCGTAGAGATCGATGGCGTACCACAGGTTGCCGATCCGCAGGTTCTCGTCGGACGCGTGCTGGTTGTCGTCGTAGTTGGCGACCGGCACCACCAGCACCTGGGCGCCGCCCCCGGTGAAGAGGTAGAGCGGCAGGGAGCCACCCATCCCGGGCAGCAGCACGAGGTCCTCCCCCGACACCCGGCCGGCGGCCGCCACCACGTCCCGCACGATCGGCGCGTCCATCGGGGCCCGGGCCGCGGGATAGCCGCCCAGGCGAACGACGCGGGCGAGCCGCGGGTACCGGAGCCGGGTCGAGTCGTCCGGCTCGTCGCGCCCGATGTGGAATCCCTGGGCCCGGATGTGGGCTTCCACCAGGTCGAGCATGCGGTCCGGGTCGTTCCCCTTCACCAGCCGCAGCCCCAGGTTCACGGTCGCGGTTTCCGGGATCACGTTCCGCGCCCCCGGTCCCACGTCGCCGCTCGCGAGCCCCTGCACCGTGACCCCGGGCAGCAGCAGGCGCTCGGCCAGCGTCGCGGGCTCGGCCTCGGTCCGCGCGAGACCCAGCTCCCGCCGGAGCTCGGCGTCGTAGGCGGGGAGCCGGGCCAGGGCCGCGCGCTCGGCTTCGCCCAGGGGCTCCACCGTGTCGTAGAACCCGGGGATCAGGACCCGCCCCGCGTCGTCTTCCATGCTGGCGAGGAGCCGGGCCAGCAGCTCGCCGGGCACCGGCGCCCAGTTCCCGTAGTGCCCGCTGTGGAGCGACCGGTTGGCGCCGTACACGGTGATCTCGAGGGCCGTCACGCCGCGGGCGCCGAACGCGATCAGCGGCCGGCCGCTCTGATGGACCGGGCCGTCCAGGAACAGCCAGACGTCCACGTCGGCCACACGATCGCGGTAGGTCTCGAGGTAGCGGCCCAGACTGGGCGACCCCGCCTCCTCCTCACCCTCGAAGAAGAAGACCAGGTTCGAGGTCGGGGTGACGCCCGCGTCGCGAAACGCGTCCAGCACGGCGAACAGCGCCGCGATGGGCGCCTTGTCGTCCCCGGACGACCGGCCGTAGAGCCGCCATTCCGGATCCACCGGCTCGCCGTCCCGGGGCAGGGCGCGCGACGCGCCGCCCGCCTCGAGGGCGCGGGTGGTGAGCGTCGGCGTCCAGGGGCCGTAGGTCCAGCCGGTCGAGTCGGCCGGCTGTCCGTCGTAGTGCGCGTACAGCGCGATCGTGCGGGTGGCGCCGGGCACGTCGAGCCGTCCGAGCACGACGGGCGGCGCGCCGGAAACCGTGAGCTGCTCGGTCCGGACGCCACGCTGGGCGAGCGCGCGCTCCAGGTACTCGGCGTTCCGGCGGATGCCGGCGGAATCGGCCGCCACGTTGGGCAGGGCCAGCAGCTCGGCGAACTCGCGCACGATCCGCGGGGCGTGGCGCTCCCGGTGCGCCCGCGCCGCCGCGAGACCGTCCTGTTGGGCGGCGGCCCGGCCGGCGGGCACAGCCGAGACCGCCAGACCGGCGAGCAGCAGCCCGCGGACGGTAAGGAGCATGTATTGAGCCAGTGAAGAGGTGAAACGAATCTACCCACTCGGCCAATCCCGTCATCCCGTCATCCCGTCAGAGACTGAGACTCAGGCGCACCAGTGGTGGGAGGCGGTGCCAGTGGTTAGCGTGTGGACGCACTCTCGAATGGCGGGGATCTCGCGATGTTACCCAATCCGCTCCACCCGGCGATCGTGCATTTCCCGATCGTTCTGATGGTTCTACTTCCCTGTGTTACCGCGATCGTGCTCTGGCGCCTGCACGACGGGGCGCGCCGCCGTTCCTGGGGACTGGTCGTCCTCAGCGCGGCCCTGGTTACCGGCTCGGGATGGTTCGCGGCGCGCACCGGACGCGCCCAAGAAGAGGTAGTCGAGGACCTGGTCGCCGAGCAGCCGATCCACGACCACGAGGAGGCGGCCGAGGCCTTCGTGCTGGTGTCCTGGATCGTCCTGGGCATCGCGGTGGTCGGGGCGGTCCCGGGGCTCGCCGGCCGCGCCGGCCGGGCGCTCACCCTCGCCGGCGCCCTGGCGCTGGTGTACTTCGGGTGGCGGGTGGGGGACCTGGGCGGCAAGCTGGCGTACCAGCACGGGGCGGCGGCGGCATACGTCACCCCGGGCGCCGGCGCACCGGCCGCGAGGCCGGCCGGCGAGAGCCACGACGACCACGACGACCGCGATGAGCACTGACGCGCGGGCTCTGGCAGGCTCTCTGCCCCCGCACTAGGTTCCCGGCCTCGGTCCCATACGCCCGTACCATGAACGAGGTGGAGCATGCATGACCCCGAACGATCTGGTCGCCACGGCCCAGGCCCTCGTCGCCCCGGGGAAGGGGATTCTCGCGGCCGACGAGAGCTTCGGCACCATCGAGAAGCGCTTCAAGTCCATCAACCTTCCATCCACGGAAGAGCACCGGCGCGCCTATCGCGAGATGCTGTTCACTACCAAGGGCGTTGGCGAGTTCATCAGCGGCGTCATCCTGTTCGACGAAACGCTCCGCCAGAAGGCCGCGGGGGGACTCCCGTTCGCCAGGGTCCTGGACAAGGCGGGGGTGATTCCGGGCATCAAGGTGGACACCGGCGCCAAGGACCTGCCGGCCTATCCCGGCGAGAAGATCACCGAAGGCCTGGACGGTCTGCGCGAGCGTCTGGCCGAGTATGCCAAACTGGGGGCGCGGTTCGCCAAGTGGCGGGCGGTGATCACCATCGGCGACGGCATCCCCACGCGCTACTGCATCGACGCCAACGCCCACGCGCTGGCGCGCTACGCCGCGCTCTGCCAGGAAGCGGGGATCGTGCCGATCGTGGAGCCCGAGGTGCTGATGGACGGCGGGCACTCGGGCGAGCGCTGTGAGGAGGTCACGGAGACCACGCTCGCGAGCGTGTTCTTCCACCTGCACGCCCAGCGGATCGAGCTGGAGGGCATGCTGCTCAAGCCCAACATGGTGATCCCGGGCAAGAAGGCGGCGGTGCAATGGAGCCCGCAGCAGATCGCCGAGGCCACGGTGCGGTGCTTCCGGCGGACGGTGCCGGCGGCCGTGCCGGGCATCGTGTTCCTGTCGGGCGGGCAGACCCCGCAGGAAGCGACCGCGAATCTCAACGCCATGAACGCGATGGGCCGGCATCCCTGGCAGCTCAGCTACTCGTACGGGCGAGCGTTGCAGGACGAGGGGCTCAAGGCCTGGGGCGGCGCCGCCGCCAACGCGGTGAAGGGCCAGGAGGCCTTCGCGCGGCGGGGCAAGATGGTGAGCGCCGCCCGGTACGGGAAATACACGCCCAAAATGGAGATGGGCGCCGCGTAGCGAAGCAGGGGCGGGGCCGTGAGGCGGCGGGGCAGCGAACCGGCTGCCCCGCTATCTTTTTCTGCCATCATGCTCGATCCATCTTTTCTCCCGCTTCAGGCCCTCCTCGCCGGCCGCTACTCCATCGACCGGGAGCTGGGCCGCGGCGGGATGGGGATCGTGCTGCTGGCGCGGGACGTGGCGCTCGACCGGCTGGTGGCCATCAAGCTGCTGCCGCCCCACCTGGCGCACGACCCTGGTGTCCGCGATCGGTTCCTGCGCGAGGCGCGCACCGCGGCCGGGCTCTCCCACCCGCACATCGTGCCCATACACGCGGTCGAAGAGCTGGGCGACTGGGTGTTCTTCGTCATGGGCTACGTGGACGGCGAGACCCTGCGCGAGCGGGTAGAGCGCGGCGGCCCCCTGTCGCCCCGGGCGGCGCTCAAGCTGATGCAGGAGGCCGCTTGGGCGCTGGGCTACGCGCATGAGCGCGGCCTGGTGCATCGCGACGTGAAACCCGACAACATCATGATCGAGCGGGCCACCGACCGCGCCATCGTCATGGATTTCGGCATCGCGATCGCGGGTGGCCAGGACTCCCCCGGCGAAGTGATCGGGACCGCGCGCTACATGAGCCCCGAGCAGGCCTGCGGCGAGTTGGTGGACGGCCGGTCGGACCTCTATGCCCTGGGCGCCACCGTGTTCTTCGCGCTCACCGGCCGCGCCCCGTTCGAGGCCCCGACGATGCCGGCCTTGCTGGCTAAGCACGTCTCCGAGCCCGCGCCCTCCCTCGCCCTGGTGCGGCCGGAGGCCGCCGGCCGCCTCGCGGCCATCGTGGACCGCTGTCTCGAGAAGGACCCCGCCAAGCGGTTCCAGAGCGGGGAAGAGCTGGGGGCGGCGGTGGACCAGACCCGGGGACGCGAGATGCGGGCGCCGCCCCTGATCCGCGGCTTCATCCGGAACGCCCAGGTGAGCACCATGGTGTTCCTGGCGACGGCCGTCGCGGGGCAGGGGTTCACCGTGAGCCAGGGCGCCGTCTCGGTCAGCGGCTCGGGCTCCGGGATCATCGGGACGATCCTGCTCTTCCAGCTGGTGATCGTGGCCCGCCGGCTGCTGCGGGACGGGTATGCGTTCGACGACATCCGCACGGCCCTGCTTGCCGAGGCGCAGGTCCAGGCCGAGGAGGCGGAAGCGGTCAAACAGGGGCGGTTCATCCGCCGGCTCAACGGCCTGTGGCACCGCGTCTGGGCCGGCCGCTTCGGGCGATGGTTCTTCCGGGTGGCGGGAGTGGGGATCAGTCCCCCGGACCGGCCCGCGGTCCCATCGGCCGACCGCACGGAGCTGGTGCTGGGGCGGTCGGTGGCGGAGGCGTACGGCGCGCTCAGCCGGGAGCAGCGGGACGCGGCGCCCGGACTGCCGGCGGTGGTGGAGCGGCTCGAAGCGCGCGCGGCCCGGCTGCGCGCGCGGGGAGAATCGGGCCCCGCCCTCACGGATACGGTGGCCGCGCTCGAGAACGTGCGGTTGGCCCTGCTCCGATTGCGGGGCGGTGTCGGCAGCGTCAAGGATCTGACGGCGTACCTCAACCGGGCGCGGGAGATCGGGGAGCGGATTGACGCCCAGATCGCCGCCGGCGACGAGGTCAGACGATTGCTACGTCCCTAGCCTGGAGGTCGGCGCGCACTCGCGCGTCGCTCGCCGGATCCACCGGCCGGGTGAGGTCCCACAGGAACTGCACGCGGAAACCCGCCTCGGCCGCATCCTCGGCGGTCCACTTCACGCAGTAGTCCCGCGCCAGCCCGCACACCGTGACCTGGGGGACGCCGCGCTCGCGCAGGTAGCCGGCAAGACCGGTGGGCGGCCGTTCGCCCCGGGCGTCCCAGTTGTTCCGGAGCCCGCTGTAGGAGTCCACCCACGGGTCCGTCCCCTTGCGGATGATCGCGTCCACCCGCTCGAGCGGCAGCCCACGGTGGAGCGCGGCGCCGGGGGTCCCCTGAATGCAGTGGTCCGGCCAAAGCACTTGCTCGTGCCCGTGGAGTGACATCACCTCGAACGGTTTCTTGCCGGCATGGGCGCTGGCGAACGACGCGTGCCCGGGCGGATGCCAATCCTGGGTGGCCACCACGAGGGCGAACTCGCCCGACCGCACCAGCCGCGCAATCGACTCGACCACGCGGTCGCCCTCGGCCACGGGCAACGCGCCGCCGGGCATGAAGTCGGGCTGAAGGTCGACCACGATGAGGGCGTTCACTCTCTCGAAAACTCAGCTCGGGCGATCGCGCCCATCTCTTCGTCCGTCAGCGTGATGGCTACCGCGTGGATTGAATCGAGCGCGTGCTCGACCGTTCGGGCGCTCGGAATGGGGATCACCGTCTTCCCCTGATGGCGCACCCAGGCCAGCGCCAGCGCGTGGGGCGACGCGCCGTGCCGCTCGCTCAGCGCGGCCAGGACCGGGTGAGTGGGCAGCTTCAGGTTGAGCCGCCCGCCACCCACCGGACTGTAGGCCAGGAACCCGATGCCGAGTTTCTCGCAATGTGACACGACCCCATCGGTCGGCGCCTCACGGAAGAACGGGTTCAGCCGGTTCTGCACGCTCGCGATGGGCACGATGGCCCGCGCTTCGTCGATCTGGGCCACGCTCACGTTCGAGATGCCGACCCAGCGGATTTTCCCCTCGTCCCGGAGGTCGCGGAAGGCGCCCACGCTTTCGGCAAAGGGGACCGCGGCGTCGGGGGCATGGAACTGGTACAGATCGATCACGTCCCCGCCCAGCGCGCGAAGCGACCGCTCGCAGGCCAGCCGGATGTGGGCCGGCCGGCCGTCCCGCTCCCAGCGGCCGCCGGGGCGGGTCATGCCGGCCTTGGTCGCCACCAGCACGCGGCTCCGGTCGCCGGACCACGACTTCAGGGCCTGCGCGATGACCCGCTCGTTGTGACCGATGTCGCGATCGTCCTGGCAGTAGACGTCCGCGGTGTCGAGCAGGGTGATGCCCGCGTCGAGCACGGCGCGGAGGACCCGAAGCGCCTGCCCTTCGGGCGGCCGGTCGGCGAGCGAGAGATGCATGCCGCCGTATCCGATGGCGGAAACGGCGGGCGCGCCCGCGCCCAGCGGCCTGGTATGCAGCACGACCCCTCCCTCAGCTCCTCCAGTGGAAAGTAGCACCACGGCCGGCGAGGCGGGCCGTCATGCCCAGGTCACGCTCCGGTTACACCCCGGTCACGGCGCGATGTAGATTTCGCCGCGACCTTCCGAAGATGGGGCGTATGACGCCGGCGCGGATCGGGTGGCGTGGAGCGTGGACGGGGTGGGCCCTGCTGGTGGCGACCCCCGGCCCGGCCGCCGCGCAGGCCGCGTACTTCTACCAGGGCCTGCCCTACGGGTCGCAGGCGAGCTTCACGCCGGTCGCCGCCCTGCTCCACAGCGGGTTCTACAACTTCCAGATCGATAACCGGGGCGACGACCCGTTCCTGCTCGACTACGACGCCGGCCTGCTGAACGTGCTCGAGAACCTCGCCAACCCCATCGGCGCGATCAACGAGTACGGCTGGGGCCGCTTCCTGACCACCGAGATCCTCCCCAACCCGAACAAGGAGAGCGCCCAGTGGGTGCCCAACTACCTGGGGCACATCCTGGGTGAGGGTCTGGTGTACCGCACCACGTACGAGTGGTACCGGGTCCACGGGTTCCGCAACGCCAAGGTGCTGGCCATCCTCAACCTCGGCCTGGGCGCCATGCTCAACGAGGTGGTGGAGAACGGCCGGTATGAGGGCGCCAACGTGGATCCCATCGCCGACTTCTACATCTTCAATCCGCTGGGCATCGCGCTGTTCAGCTCGGACAAAGTGGCGCGCTTCTTCTCGACGCGGCTGGGGCTCGCCTACTGGCAGTCCCAGGCGGCGTTCGACCCGTTTTCGCGCACCCTGCAGGGCACCGGATACCGGACCGTCTTCCGGGTGCATCCCGGCAACGGGCGGCTCGGCGTGTTCGCCTCCTATGGGACGCTGGGGTTGTTGGGGGTCTCCTACCGGATCACCCGGGAAGGTCGGCTGGCGGTGGCGGTGGGGATCGCGGCGCAGGATCTCGTGGAGGTGGACAGCGTGGGGTCCCGGTCCCGCACGCTGACTGCTACTACCGGCGGGGCCGCCGGTATCTTCATTGACCGGAACAGCTCGCTGCTCGCGTCCCTCACCGTCGCGCCCGAGAAGCAGGAGCGCCTGACGCTCAACATCTATCCCGGCGTCGTGGGCCACGGGCGGTTCAAGCCCGGATTCACGCTCGCCTGGCACCAGCTCGACGGGCTGCGCGCGAGCGTCCACTTCGGGGCGTGGCCGGTGGGGTTGGCGGGGCATACGGGGCGGGAGTAGAAGCGCGGGAAACGGACATCGTGAAACGTGAAACGTGAAACGT
>Ga0210377_10001637_pt1 | contig 20358 bp, 18 predicted proteins | sample PLM4_65_b1redo_FD_155480 | JGI IMG/M metagenome (GOLD analysis project Ga0210377, IMG submission 155480) | Groundwater sediment microbial communities from an aquifer in East River, Colorado, USA - PLM4_65_b1 redo | ecosystem: Environmental > Terrestrial > Soil > Riparian zone | place: USA: East...
AAGAAGAAATGAGCCCCCGCCACGCCGGCCTGCCCGCCGGCCTCTGCGCTGCGCTGCTGCTCGCCGGCTGTGCGACCGTGCCGGCCGCGCCGGTCGCGGAGCCGGCGGCGGCGACGGGCGACGACGACCCCGTGGTGCACGATCCGCTCGAGCGCACGAACCGCGGAATCTTCTGGTTCAACGAGAGCGTCGACCGCTGGTTCCTCGAGCCCGTCGCGACGGGCTGGGATTTCGTGATGCCCGATCCGGTGGAGTCCGCGATTCAACGCTTCTTCCAGAATCTCGGCTTTCCGGTGGTGTTCGTGAACGATCTGCTCCAGGGCAAGCCGGTCGCGGCCCTCCAGGACGTCGGCCGCTTCGCGCTCAACAGCACCGCGGGCATCGTGGGCTTCTTCGATCCGGCGACCCAGGTCGGGCTGCCGGACAACGACGAGGACTTCGGCCAGACGCTCGGGGTCTGGGGCGTCCCGGCGGGTCCGTACCTCGTCCTGCCCCTGCTCGGACCCTCGAGCCCGCGTGACACCGGGGGCCTCATCGTCGATAGCGCCACGCGCGTCTATCCTTTCTTCCTGCCTTTTTACGTGAATTTCAGCTCGACTTCGGTCAGCATCGTGAACCGACGCTCGCGGTTGCTGGAGACGATCCGGGAGGAGCGCAAGGCGGCCTTCGACTTCTACGCCGCGGTGCGCAATGCCTACGTGCAGCGCCGCGAGAACCAGATCGGGGACCGCAAGCCGAAGTCCGAGGAGAGCGATGAGGACCTCTATGATGTGGAACTGCTCGATGAATCGCAGTAGAGCGGCCGGCGCGCCGGGCCGGGCTCTCGGGCTGCTCGCCGCCGGCCTGCTGGGATTCGCATCCCCGCAGCCTCCGGAAGCCGCCGCCGAGTCCGCGCCGCGGGGGGTCGTCCAGCAGACGATCGACGCCGTGCTCATCGTGTTGAACGAAAAGGCGCTCTCCACCGATCAGAAGCGCTCTCGCATCGAGAAGATCGCCTACGAGCGCTTCGACTTCCCCACGCTCTCGCGGCTCGTGCTGGCGCGCAACTGGCAGCGCTTCTCGAAACCCCAGCAGGCAGCGTTCATGGAGGAGTTCAAGCACTACCTGGCTGCGAACTATGGCAACCGCATCGAACGCTACGACCATCAGAAGGTCGAGATCGTCGGCGAGCGACAGGAGCCGCGCGGCGACGTGACGATCCAATCGGTGGTCCGCGGCGGCGAGTTCGAGGGCGCCACGATCGACTACCGGATGCGCCAGCACGACGGCCAATGGTTGGTGATCGACGTGGTCGTCGAGGGCATCAGCCTGGTCTCGAACTTCCGGGACCAGTTCAAGGAGGTGCTGGCGCGGGGAGGTCCGGACGAGCTGCTCCAGAAGCTGCGGGAGAAGAATGCGGCCGGCCCCGTTGGAGCTTCGTGAGCATGGCGCCCATGCCCACCGAAAACGTGCCGCCGGTCCATCTCATCCAGGGGCGGGAGGTGCGCCTGCCCGTCGTCGTGCGGCGGGCTTCGTCGGGCTCGGCCACCTTCCTGGTCTCGGCAGCGGCGGCACGACGGCTCTTCCCCGGCGCCGGTCTCGACGTCGCGGAGGTGCTGCCGGGTCGCGCGCTGTGCAGCATCGCCGTGATCGACTACTTCGACAACGACCTCGGCGACTACAACGAAGTCTCGATTGCGCTCTTCGTGCGCCCGAGCGACGAAGCCCCTGCGCTGCCCTACCTCGGCAATGCGATCGACATGGCGCGCGGCCGGCTCGGGACGTACATCGTCCACCTGCCCGTCGATCAGGACTTCACCTGCGAGGCGGGCCGCACGATCTGGGGCTTCCCGAAGACGGTCCAGAAGATCGACATCGATTACAGCCCGCGACGCGTGACGTGCAAGCTCGTGTACGACGGCGTGCCTGCGTTCACGCTTTCGCTCCCGCGCGGAGGCGGTCGCGCGCTGCCCGACGCCGAGCTCGCGACGTTCACCTTCATCGAGGGCATCCTGCACCGGACGGCCTTCCGCTCGGGTGCGGACGGCTTCAGCGCCCGGCTCGGCGGCGCCGAGCTCACGCTCGGCAGCGGCCCCGTCGCGGCCGAGCTGCGCTCCCTCGGACTCCCGCGCCGGGCGCTGCTCACCACCTGGATGGAGCGGATGCACGGCAGCTTCGAGGCCGCGCAGAAGATCTAGGAGTCAGTTCCAGGGACGTTGGGTGCGTGTCGGGGGCTCGAGGCGGTGGGCGCGGGTCAGACGAGCCCGACCACGTAGGCGATCCAGGCCGGATCGTCGGGCGCGTGTTCGCGCCGGGTGAACACGTCGTTGCCCTTGCCCGTCTGCGAGTCCGTGCCCTCCCAGTAGACCTCCGAACGCGAGAAACCGGCCTCGGCCAGCAGCTCTCGGATCTCCGGGATCGACCACAGCCGCCAGTCGTACTTGAAGGCGCGCCGGATCCGGCTGCCGTCCCTGAATTCGAAATCGATGCTGTTGACGACGCGGTTCGTGATGGGGTCGAAGACGCGTTGGTCCCAGACATAGTGGAAGTCTCCGACGCGCCGCCGCTCGCGCAGCGTGCGCTGCGCGTCGGCCCCTCCGTAGGCGTCGAGCAGCAGCACGCCCTCGGGCAAGAGCGTGGCTCGCGCTCGCTGGAAGTACAGCAGCAGCTCGGCGCGTCGCTGGAACAGGAAGTACGAGAAGTTGAGGGCGGCCGTGACGTCGACCTTCGCGTGCCCGACGTCGCGCACGTCGCCCTCGATCAGTTTCACGCGCGCGGCCTGATCGGGTCGCAGACTCGTCAGATTGTGCGCGCGCCCCCAGGCGAGCGGCGCGGAATCGAGATCGATCGCCCAGGCCCGGTTCTCCGCGTGACGCGCCACCCAGCGGCATGCGATCAGCGCGGTGCCGCAGAAATCCTCCCGAAACAAACGTGCCGGACGGCCGAAGTGCTTGCGAAACACGCGATCGATCAGGCGAAAGTCCGCCTCGGGCTCCTGGACGCTCTGCTGATAGAGGTCGTAGCGGCTCGCCCGCGCCGGGTCCTGTTTTCGCTTGATGGCCGAGTTCGTCTTTCGCTTCATGGCCGAGTTCCCAAGATCGATGGGCGCGCGAGGCTAGCAGACCCCCGCGGCGTCGGGGTCTCGCTGCGCGAGCGCGGCGAGCCAGCCGTCCCTCTGCCAGCGTGCGAGCAGCGAGGCGGCGCGCAGAGGCGCCTGCTCGTCGGAGAGCCGCGCGGCGATGGCCTCGCACAGCCGGCCGAAGCTCGCCCCCGAGCGCGCCAGCGCGAGCGCCTCGGCCTCGATCGGATCGAGCGCGCGGTGGAAGACGCGCTCGTTCGAGCGCCAGACGCAAATTAGTGTCGATACCGGAACGAGCTCGGCGGGGAGCTCGGTGTCCCCGCGATCGTGCGCGAGGCGTACGCGATCGACGGGGAAAGTCAGCGTGAGCAGCTGGAGCGCGGGCTGGAAGACGAAGCGCAGCTCCGCCCAGCGCTCGGGCGCCACGGCGGCGAGCGCCGCGTGCGGGAGCGCGGGCGCGTCGGCGGCGTCGAACGCCGCGAGCAGTGCCCATTCGAGGCGCGCGAGATCGGGCGCAAACGGAACCTGACGTCGCGCCTTTGTCGCGGCGGGCGAGTCCGTCAGGAAGTCCGGCAGCTTCGCGCCGGCGTCGCGCAGCGACGGACGACTCGGCGGGTGCGCGCGCAGGTACGCACTCACGAGCTCGCGGAAGGCCGGCTCGCCGAGCACGCGCGCCAGCGCAGCGAAATCGTCCGCGAGCACGCCGTGGAGACGCTGGAACCAGGCGTACGCATAGATCTCGAGGCGCGCGCCGGCGGGCCGCTGCGGCTCGCCGCTCAGCAGCGACGCGACCTCTCGCTCCCGGTCTTCCGTGCCCGTCTGGCTAGGCGCGGTGATCAGCACCCGCAGGCGCTGCTGCGCTTCGCGCAGCGGCGGCCCGGAGCTCGCTTCCTTCACGTCCGTCCTCTCCCGCGAGTGCCGCGGCCGCGACGGCGCGCGCGCGCTCGACTTCCCGCACCAGCACGTCGAACTCGGGAATCTGGTCGTCCCATTCGATGAGAGTCGAGACGGGGCCCAGCCGGCGCACGGCCCGCGCATACAGAGCCCAGACTTCATCACGCACGGCGTGATCGTGGGTATCGATCAGCAGCTCGCCGTTCACGCTGTGACCCGCGAGGTGGATCTGGAAGACGCGCTCGGCCGGCACCGAATCGATGTAGGCGCCGGCGTCGAACGCGTGGTTGTGCGCGCTCACGAAGACGTTGTTCACGTCGAGCAGGATTCCGCAGTCGGCGGCCTCGCAGACGGCCGCGAGAAACTCCCATTCGGGCATCGCATCGGCGCGGAAGGCCGCGTAGGAGGAGACGTTCTCGATGGCGATGCGGCGCCCCAGCCGGTCCTGCACGCGCGCGATCCGCGCGGCGACGTGACCCACCGCCTCCGCGGTTTGGGGAAGCGGGAGCAGGTCGTGGAGGTTCTCGCCCCCTACGCCCGTCCAGCACAGGTGATCCGAGATCCAAGCGGGCTCGAAGCGCGCCGTCAGCGCCGCGAGCTCGCGTAGATAGGCCGTGTCGAGGGGATCCGTCGAGCCGAGATTCAACGAGACGCCGTGCAGCACGAGGGGTGTCTGCGCACGCACCTCTCCGAGCACCCGGGGCGGGCGGCCTCCGGCCACCATGTAGTTCTCGCTGATCGCCTCGAACCAGTCGACCTCGAGCTCGCCACGCTTCGCGCGGGCGAGCACGTCGGCGTAGTGCTTCGAACGCAGCCCCACGCCGAAGCCGAGGAAGGGGACGTCGTGCGGGCGGGGCAGAAGCGGCGGCATGCGGCTCCGGTGCGCGGCGGGGTGGGCCGTGGGCGAGCCCACCCCGCCCGAGCGATCGCTGAGTCTACTTCTTCTGCATCGCGGCCTTCGCGGCCGTACACGCGTCGGGCGTCAGCATCTCGAAGCCCTGGCCCTTGCAGGCGTTCTGGCCGGAGCAGGCGTTGTGCGCGGTCTTGCACGCGCTCTGGCCCTTGCACTGATTCACACCCTCGCACTTGACCGTCGCCTCGCTGCCCGCTTCGGACTCTGCGAGGGCCTGGCCCGCGGCGCCGGCGACGAACAGCGCCGCAGCCGCGGAAGCCAGGACGTAGGATCGAGCCTTCACGTAGACACCTCCTCGGGTGATGCCGGGCGGGACGGACCGCTCGGCTGCGCGTGGTGCGCGGTCCTTTGATGCGGCAACGCGCGCGAGGATTCAAGCGCGCCGCCTCTGCGCGAGTCGCGTTAGTCGCCTGGCTGCGCAAAAAGAGCCATGAATCCGGTTGCTTCGGGCGACGAGCCCGGCGAGCGCAGGGCGCCACGAGGCCGCGCCGGGCGAAGCCCGATCAGGTGCCGGGGTCGTAGCCGAGGTTCGGTGCGAGCCAGCGTTCCGCTTCGGGCAGCGACATCCCGGCGCGCTTCGCGTAGGACTCGACCTGGTCGCGCGCGATCCGTCCGACGGTGAAGTAGCGCGCCTGCGGGTGCGCGAAGTAGAGACCGCTCACGCTCGCGGCCGGGATCATCGCGCAGCTCTCGGTGAGCTGGATCCCCACCGCGGGCGCGTCGAGCAACGCGAACAGCGTTTGCTTCTCGGGATGGTTCGGGCACGCGGGGTAGCCGAACGCCGGCCGGATGCCGCGGTACTTCTCCGCGATCCGCTCCTCGTTCGTGAGCGATTCATCCGCCCCGTAGCCCCACTCGCGTCGCGCGCGCTCGTGCAGGTACTCGGCGAAAGCCTCCACCAGCCGGTCGGCGAGCGCCTTGACCATGATCGCGGAGTAATCGTCGTGCGCGCGCTGGTACTCGCCGGCGAGCTCGTCCGCGCCGATCCCCGTGGTCACGGCGAAGGCGCCCAGGTGGTCGCGAACGCCGGCGTCCGCCGGCGCGATGAAGTCGGCGAGCGAGAGGTTGGGCTTGCCCGCGGGGTTCGGCGCCTGCTGGCGCAGCATGCAGAAGCGCGCGAGCTCGTGCGCGTGCGCCGGGTCGCGGTACACGATGATGTCGTCGCCGCGGCTCTCGGCGGGCCAGAAGCCGTAGACGGCGTGTGCGGTCAGGAGCTTCTCGTCGATGATCCGGCGCAGCAGCGCCTGACCTTGTTCGTAGAGATCGCGGGCGGCCGCTCCCCAGGTCGGGTGGTCGAGGATCTTCGGGAACTTTCCCTTCAGCTCCCAGGTGGAGAAGAAGAACGTCCAGTCGATGTACTCGGCGAGGGTCGAGAGCGGGACGTCGTCCACGACGCGGCGGCCGAGAAAGCCGGGCTGGGGGACGTCCTCGCTGCGCCACTCGATGCGCAGCCGGTTGTCCAGCGCCTGCGGGTAGGAGAGCAGCGGGCGCTCCAGCTTCTTGGCGTGCAGGGCGCGCAGCTCGTCCTGCAAGCGGCGATTGCTCGCGTCGAACGACCGCTCGAGCTTCGGGTCGAGCAGGCTCGCCACCACGCCGACGGCGCGCGAGGCGTCGGCGACGTGCACGCTGCTCGCGTCGTATGCGGGCGAGATCTTCACCGCCGTGTGCTGCTTGCTCGTGGTGGCGCCGCCGATCAACAGCGGGAGCTTCAGACCGCGGCGTTGCATCTCCTTGGCCACGTTCACCATCTCGTCGAGCGAGGGCGTGATCAGGCCCGAGAGGCCCACGAGAGCGCAGTCGCGCTCGACGGCGGTCTTCAGGATCTGGTCGCACGGCACCATCACGCCGAGGTCGATCACCTCGTAGTTGTTGCAGCCGAGCACCACGCCGACGATGTTTTTGCCGATGTCGTGGACGTCGCCCTTCACGGTGGCCATCACGATGCGCCCCTTCGAGCCCGATGAGCCGGCCTTCTCGGACTCCATGAAGGGGTTCAGGTAGGCGACGGCACGTTTCATCGCGCGCGCGCTCTTCACCACCTGCGGCAGGAACATCTTGCCGGCGCCGAACAGGTCGCCAACGATTTTCATGCCGTCCATCAGCGGGCCTTCGATCACGTCGAGCGGCCGCGCGCTCTTCTGACGCGCTTCCTCCGTGTCCACCTCGATGAAGTCGAGAACCCCGTGGACGAGCGCGTGCGCGAGACGCTCCTCGACGGGGGCGTCGCGCCAGGCGAGATCGAGCTCCCGCTTGCGGCCCTTGCCCCTGACGATCTCGGCGAATTCGACCATGCGCTCGGTCGCGTCGGGCCGGCGGTCGAAGAGGATGTCCTCGACGTGCTCGAGCAGCTCCGGCGGGATCTCGGCGTACACGCCGAGCTGTCCGGCGTTGACGATCCCCATGTCCATGCCGGCGCGGATCGCGTGGTAGAGGAAGGCGGTGTGGATCGCCTCGCGCACGAGATCGTTGCCGCGGAACGAGAACGAGAGATTGCTCACGCCGCCGCTGATCCTGACGCCGGGGCAGGACTGCTTGATGCGCCGCACCGCCTCGAGGTAGTAGATCGCGTACTTCGCGTGCTCCTCGAGCCCCGTGGCGATCGCCAGGATGTTGGGGTCGAAGATGATGTCGCTCGGATCGAAATCCGCTTGCTCGGTGAGGAGTCGATAGGCGCGCTGGCAGATCTCGACCTTGCGCTCGGTCGTGTCGGCTTGCCCTGCTTCGTCGAAGGCCATCACCACGACGCCGGCGCCGTAGCGCTGCACCAGGCGAGCCTTCGCGAGGAAGTCGGCCTCGCCTTCCTTCATGCTGATCGAGTTCACGATGCCCTTGCCCTGGACGCACTTGAGTCCGGCCTCGATCACCGACCACTTCGAGCTGTCGATCATGATCGGCAGCCGCGCGATCTCGGGCTCGGTGGCGATCAGGTTGAGGAAGGTCGTCATGGCCTGCTCGGAATCGAGCATGCCCTCGTCCATGTTGACGTCGAGGATGTTGGCGCCCGCGCGCACCTGGTCGAGCGCAACCTCGGTCGCCTTGCCGAAGTCACCCAGCTTGATCAAATCCGCGAAGCGGCGCGAGCCCGTCACGTTGGTGCGCTCGCCGATCATCGTGAAGTTCGAGTCGGGGCCGATCGTGTAGGTCTCGAGCCCGCTGAAGCGGGAGATCCCTCGCGGCGGCGGGGGCGGGACGCGCGGCGCGACGCCGTCGACCGCCTCCGCGACCGCGCGGATGTGCGCGTCGGTGGTCCCGCAGCAGCCGCCGACGAGGTTGAGCAGCCCGCTGCCCGCAAACTCGCGCAGCAGCGCGCCCGTTTGCGCGGGTGTCTCGTCGTAGGCGCCGAAGGCGTTGGGGAGGCCGGCGTTCGGGTAGCAGCTCACCCAGGTAGGCGCGAGCGCCGCGAGCTCCGCCAGGTAGGGGCGCATTTCGAGCGCGCCGAGGGCGCAATTGATGCCGACGGAGAACGGGCGCGCGTGCGCGATCGAGGTCCAGAAGGCGTCGATCGTCTGGCCGGAGAGGGTGCGGCCGCTGCGGTCGGTGATCGTGACCGAGATCATCAGCGGCAGCTCGATGCCCCGCTCCTCGAACACCTCCTGCACCGCGACGATCGCGGCCTTGGCGTTCAGCGTGTCGAAGATCGTCTCGATCAGCAGCAGGTGCACCCCGCCGTCGACGAGGCCGCGGACCTGCTCGCCGTAGGCGCGCGCCAGCTCGTCGAACGTGACGCTGCGCCGCGACGGATCGTCCACGTCGGGGGAGATCGAGAGCGTGCGGTTCGTCGGGCCGATCGCGCCGGCGACGAAGCGCGGTTTGGCGGGGGTGCGCGCCGAGTACTCGTTTGCGAGCTGCAGCGCGAGCTCGGCGGCGCGTTTGTTTTGCTCGTACACGCAGGCCTCGGTGCCGTAGTCGGCCTGCGCGATGCGGGTCGAGCCGAAAGTATTGGTCTCGATGATGTCCGCGCCGGCCTCGAGATAGGCGCGGTGCACGTCCTCCACCACGTTCGGGCGGGTGAGCACGAGGATCTCGTTGTCGCCCTTGAGGTCGCGCGGGTGGTCGCGGAAGCGCTCGCCGCGGAAGTCCGCCTCGCCGAGGGGGACGGCCTGGAGCATGGTGCCCATCGCGCCGTCGATCACGAGGATCCGCTGGGCGAGCAGACGATCGAGCTGGCTTCGAACGGAACTCGGCTTCATGGGCCTCGCTCGCAGCTGGCGCCGGGCGCGCGGCCCGGGCAACGACCCAGCTTATCGTATAATCAGCTTATCTCAATATGGGCATCCAGAATCCAGGCTAGAAATCCCCGCGGGGCATCTACTGACGCAAGGCGAAGCCGAGCACGGCTTCGAGCTCCGCCAGCGCCTGCTCCGGAACGGTGACCTTGATCGTCGTCATGCCGAGCGCGCGGGCGGTCTTGAGGTTGCTGCCGATGTCGTCGAGGAACACCGCCTGCCGGGCTTCGATGGCGAGGCAGCGGCACGCGTGCTCGTAGATGCGCGGGTCGGGCTTGCGCAGCCCGACCACGCTCGACTCGACGAAGACGTCGAAGTGCGGACGCAGCGTCGCGGTGCCTTCGCCCTCGCCCGTCCAGTTGTTGGTGAGCGCCGCCGCGCGCAGGCCCCGCGCCCGGATCTGGCGCACGGCGGCGAGCATCGCGGGGCGCGGCTGCGAGCCGAGCGCGATGCGCTGCATCAGTCGCTGCGCCGACAGCGCGTGCCCGGCGGCGGCGCACTCCCGATCGAAGGCCGCGTAGAAGTCGGCGAGCGCGAGCTCGCCCCGCTCGAGCCGGGACCAGGCACCCGCCGCCCCCGTCGTCACGACGACGCGATTCACGAATCCCGCCGGGATCCCTTCGTCGCGCTCGAGCGCGGCGATCGCGTGCAGCGGCGAGTCGAGCACGACGCCGCCGAGATCGAAGATGACGGCGCGGTGGTTCATGCGCTCGCTCCGCGCGAGGCCTGCTTTCCTGGCCTCGGGCCCTCGCTCTCCGCCTCGGCTCTGGCTGCGGTCCTCAGCGGTTCGCCGTCTGCCCGAACAGGATCTTCTTCGCCTGCTCGTCCGGGCCCGCTGCCGATGCCTGGCGCAGCTCCTTCGCGGCGTCGAAGCCGCGCTGCACGCCGGGTCGCGTCTTCATCTTCTCGTGCCAGCGCTTCACGTTCGGGAACTCGTCGATGTCGATCCCCTGGCGCTCGTGCAGCACGATCCAGGGCCAGGCGGCCATGTCGGCGATGCTGTAGTCGCCACAGATGTACTCGCGCCCCTGGAGGCGTCGGTCGAGGACGCCGTAGAGCCGATGAGCCTCTTTGGTGTAGCGCTCGATCGCGTACGCCAGCTTCTCGGGCGCGTACATGCGAAAGTGGTGGTTCTGTCCCAGCATCGGGCCGAGGCCGCCCATCTGCCACATCAACCACTCGGTGACGGCCGTGCGTCCGCGCAGATCGCGCGGCAGGAACTTCCCCGTCTTGTCGCCGAGATAGAGCAGGATCGCGCCGGATTCGAACACCGAGATCGGCGCGCCCCCCCCGACCGGATCGTGGTCGACGATCGCGGGCATGCGGTTGTTCGGGCTGATCGCCAAGAAGTCCGGCTTGAACTGCTCCCCCCGTCCGATGTTCACCGGGACGATGCGGTAGGGGAGCGCCATCTCTTCGAGCGCGATGCTGATCTTCCAGCCATTCGGTGTGGGCCAGTAGTGCAGATCGATCATGTCACCTCCTGCGCGGGCGGCGCATTGTACCTCGGAGCGAGCCCGCTCGACGCGACCTGCCGCGACTTCCGTCCGAGCCCCGTTTCACGCCTTCGCCGCGCGCACCCGGGCCATCGAGCGACGCACGATCTCGACGACGCGCGGCGGCGCCTTGCTCGGCGATCCGGCGTCGAAGGGAGGCTGTGGGTCGTACTCGATGCTGAGCTGGATCGCCTGCGCGACATCGTCGTCGGCGAGGCGCGCCACAAGCGCGAGCGCCATGTCGATGCCAGCCGACACGCCGGCAGCCGTGACGACCTTGCCCTGGAAGACGACGCGCTCGAGCGTCGGCTCGGCCCCGTACTCGCGCAGGTGCTCGAGCGAGTTCCAGTGGGACGTCGCCCGCAGGCCGCGCAGTACGCCCGCGGCTCCGAGCAGGAGCGAGCCCGTGCAGACCGACGTCGTCCACTGCGAGGTCGCGTGCGCATCGCGGATCCATGCGAGCGTCGCCTCGTCGTGCAGCAGGCGATCGACCCCGAAGCCCCCGGGCACGAGCACGAGATCGGGATGCGCGCATTCCGCGAGCTCGTAGTCGGCGACGAGCGAGAGGCTGCCCTCGTGCGTGCGCACCGGACCCCGGCGTGCGCCCAGCATGCGAACACGCGCGCCGGGCAGGCGTTGCAGGACCTCATAGGGACCGATCGCATCGAGGGCGGTGATGCCGTCGAAGAGCAGGATGCCGATGTCGGTCATGGGATCTCCGGACGGGGGGCGTAGGCGCGCATGCGCGGAAGGATACAATGTCGATCCGGGAAACCGCAGGGAGGCAAGATGGCGCAATTCGGATCGACGCTTCGCGCGACGCTCGCGGGGCTGTCTTCAGCGTGGCTGTTGGCTGCGCCCGGGGCGCTCGCCGACGAGGTCGCGACGCCGATGCGGCGTGTCGAATTCGGCGTGCAGACCTCGCGCGAGATCGCGAACGACTGGGTGCGTGCAGTGGTTGGGGTAACGGATGAAGACGGGAACGCGGCCAAGCTGGCCGACCGCGTGAACCAGGCGATGACATGGGCCCTCGAGCGAGCGCGGGCGCGCAGCGGCGTCAGCGCGAAGAGCGGCGGCTATTCGACCGTTCCGGTCCACGATCCGCGCAAGGGCGAGCGGCGCTTCTGGCGCGCGAGCCAGGATCTGCTGCTCGAGGGCGCCGATCCGCGCGCGATGAGCGAGCTGCTCGGCGAGCTGCAGAGCCGCGTGCAGCTGCGCTCGATCGACTTCATGGTGTCGCCCGCGCAACGGCGCAAGGTCGAGGACGAGCTGATCGACGAAGCGCTCGCCGCGTTCCAGGCGCGTGCGGAACGCGTGCGCCAGCGGCTCGGAAGCCGCGGCTATGAGATCGTGCAGATCTCCATCCATTTCTCGGGCGTCGAGCCCCCCGTGCCGATGATGCGCGCCGCGATGGAGTCCGCGGACATGGCGCCCCCGGCCCTCGAGGCCGGCACGAGCGAGCTCGTCACCAGCGTCACCGGCTCGATCGAGCTCAAATGAACTTCGCCCGGCTGCGGCTCGCTGCGCGCGGCGCTCGCGGGATCAATCCGGGTCCGTGAAGCGGGGCTCGCGCTTCTGCGCGTTCGCGCGCACGGCTTCCACCTGATCGGGCTTGCCGAGCAGGTCCGATTGGAGCTGCTCCTCGAGCCGCAGGCCCGTCTCGACGTCGACGACACCCGACGTGTCGAGGAGCTTTTTCCCGGCCCGGATCGCCGACGGAGACTTCGCGGCGATCTCGCGCGCGAGCTCGAGCGCGGCCTCGCGCGGCGTGTCGCTCACATGGGTCGCGAGGCCCAGTGCGGCCGCCTCCGTGCCGGAGACGACGCGACCCGTGAAGGTGAGCTCCTTCGCGACGTCGAGGCGCACCAGCCGGCGCAGCGTCTGGCTCCCGGACATGTCCGGGATCAGGCCCCACTTGATCTCCATCACCGAGAGCCTCGCGTCGGGTGTGACGAACCGAACATCGGCGCCGAGCGCGAGCTGAAGCCCGCCGCCGAAGGCGACACCGTGGATGGCGGCGATCACCGGAACCGACAGCTCGGTCCAGATCCAGGCCGCGCGCTGCGCGAAGTTCGCCGGGCTCTCGGCGCCGCGCTCGAACATCGACCGTCCGCCGCCTCCCCCCATGAAGCTCGCGACGTCGAGGCCGGCGCAGAACCCGCGCCCCTCGCCCGAGAGCACGACTGCGCGTAGCCCGCGCTCGGCGAAAAGCCCCCGGCCGGTCGCGACCAGCGCCTCGAACATGGCGGCGTCGAGCGCGTTCAGCTTGTCGGGTCGGTTCAGGCGGACATCGGCGATGCCCCGCGCGAGCGAGACGGTGACGCGATCCGACATGGGAGCCTCCGGGCCAGCTCAGCCCGGCGCGGAGGGTAACGCGCCCGCCCGCCGGCCGCGTGCTTCGACGAAGCGCAGGTAGGCGGGCGTGGGCAGGAACGCGAGCCACATCGCGATCGCTGCCACGAGGCCGAGCAGCGACACGACGAGATTCAGGATCAGGAACTCGGCCGCTCCGTGCCCGGTGAGCGCGCGCGTTCCGAGCGCCAGCAGCGAGCCCGAGAAGGCGGCGCCCGTGCCGAGGCCCCAGAGCCGGAAGCTCTCGGTCACGACGGGATCCGCGAGTCCGAGCCGCATGCGGCGGCGCATGATCCGGTGGTAGCGGAGCGACTCCAGCGCGCTCCATCCCAGCCCCGACATGCGCATCACGGCGCCGAGCCAGAACCAGGTTCCCGAATTTTGGCGATTCACGAGTCCGTTCTCCACCAGATCGCCGACGTAGCCGACGAGCAGCAGCGTGATCGCCATCCAGATCACGGCCCTTGCCCATGTCGCGTCGCCGCGGAAGACCGTCCAGACGAACAGATACTGGGAAATCGCTCCGATGCTCGTCGCGAGCAACGCGCTGCCCATCAGGGTGGCGCTCAGCGTGAGCGAGTGGCTCGCGAGGACGAAGGCGAGCATCGAGAGTCCGTAGCCAAAGGGTCCGATGCCAAGGACGCCGATGCCGATCAGGAACTCCGGAAGTTTCCCCGTCTGGCGCGCGAGCAGCAGCAGGCGCACGCCGATCACGAGGCTCGAGGCGAAGAAGGCTCCGAAGCCGATCCAGCGCAGGTGCTCCAAGTCGTCGCTCCGGTCCAGGGACGCCAGAGGCAAGCTCCCCGGTGACGGACTCAATCGGCCGACGCGCCCGATCCTTGAGCCGACGCAGACGTTGGCCCGTATACTGCGTCGCGGCCGCCGCCGCGGCGGGCGCGGGACTCGATGCGATGATTTCGGGGCACGCAGGCAACGGGGCGCTGCCGCCGGCCCGACGGGTCCGGCGCGGAGACCTCGCGATCGAGCACCGCGCCGACGTCTCGGCCGATCTCGTCGTCGAAGCGATCGCCCGCCACCAGGCTCACGACCGGCTCGGCCGCGAGGCGTGCGAGAAGTGGGGCCCCGGTTCCTCGGTGAGCCGCGTGGCGCTCGCGGGGGCCGGCGAGCCGCGCGATCTGGCCGTGAAGCTCCACCGCTGGCGCGGCCTGCGCGGGGCGTTCTCCGATGGCTGGCGCGGGTCGCGCGCCGTGCGCGCGCGCGGCGGGGTCGAGCGTCTGTCGCAGTGCGGTGTCGATACGCCTCGGCTCGTGGCGATCGCCGAGCGGCGGCGCGTGGGCATCGTGCTCGAGAGCTGGGTGCTCTCGGAGTTTCGCGCGGATGCGCAGCCGCTGCCGGTGGCGCTCGCGACGCTTGCGGCGGAGCGGCGCCGCCGACGCGAGCGGCTTGCCGCGGTGGGCGACCTCGTCGGCACGCTACACGCCGCGGGCGTCGATCACCCGGATCTCAAGCCGAGCAACCTGCTGGTCGGAGCCGACGGGGCGCTCGCCCTGCTCGACCTCGACGCGCTCGTGCCGCCGCGCCGTCTCACGTGGCGGCGGCGCGTGCGCGCACTCGGTCAGCTCGAGGCCTACGCGCGCGACCTGCATCCGTGGCTCTCGCGCACGGATCGCATGCGCGTTCTGCGCGCGTATCTCGCTCGCAACCCGTCGCTGCATGGCGAGCGGCGCCGACTCGCGGACGAGGCCGTTGCGTGGGCGGTGCAGCGGCTCGCCAAATGGTCGCGACGCGATCGCGGCGAGCGGCGGCACTATCCGCTCGCCCCGCGCCTGACGGACGAATCCTCCCACCCGACACTGAATCGTCGCGCCTGATGCGCGTCGCCCTGCTGCATCCCCGGGCAGCGCTGGTCGGCGGCGTCGAGCGGCAGATCCACGACCTCGGCGTGCGGCTCGCCGACGCCGGCCACGAGGTGCACTGGATCTGCTCGACGCGCGCTGCCAGCGTCGATGCGCGCATCCGCTGCCACCGGCTGCCGCAACCGCCAGCCCTCTTGCGCGCGCTGCGCGTCGTGCTCTTCGATCGCCTCGCCCGGCGCAAGCTCGCGCGCCTCGGACCCTTCGACGTCGTCCATGGCTTCGGCAAGACTTCGCACCAGGACGTGTATCGCGACGGCAGCGGCTGCCTCGCGGACTACCAGGCCTACGCGGTCGAGAGCCCCGATGTCGCGTGGCTGCGCGCGCTGCGTCACGGCAGCCCGCACGCAAGAGCCGTCGCCTGCATCGAGCGCGAGCGTTACCGCCCGGGGAGCTGCCGCTTCGTGCTGCCGATCTCGGCGCTCGTGCGCAATCAGATCCTGCGCCGCTACGACCTCCCGCCCGAACGCGTGCGCGTTCTGCATCCCGCGGTCGACACGACGCGCTTCACTCCGGGGCTGGCTCCAGCGGCGCGGGCGGCGCTGCGCGCCGAGCTCGCGCTGCCCGCCGCGGCACCGCTGCTCGTCTTCGTCGGCAGCGACTTCCGGCGCAAGGGACTGCCAGCGCTGCTCGCAGCGCTGCGGTGGCTTCCCGGTGCACACGCGCTCGTGCTCGGAAGCGACCGAGCGGCTCGCGCGCGGCGCCAGAGCGAGCTTGCGCGCGAGCTCGGCGTCGGCGATCGCGTTCACTTCGCGGGTGTGCGCCCCGATCCCGAGCGCCTGCTCGCGGCGGCCGACTGCCTGGTGTTTCCGAGCCGCTTCGACGCGTTCGGCAACGCCGTGCTCGAGGCGATGGCGTCGGGGTTGCCGGTGGTGGTGAGCCGCCACGCGGGCAGCGCCGAGGTGGTGATCCCGGGCAAGACCGGCGCGGTCGTCGACGCGCCGGAGGACGCCGCGGCGCTCGCGGCCGCGATCCGGCCGTTTCTCGACCCGGCGCTGCGCCGCGAGGCCGGTCGGCTCGCGCGGCAGGAGGCGGAGAAGCACGCCTGGCAGCTCCAGCTCGAGCGCGTGCTCGCGGTCTACGGCGAAGTCGTCGAAGAAAAGCGACGCGAGGCTGCGCTCACTCGATCCGGATCAGCCGGCGCGCGCTGAAGCGTTGCCCGAAGACGTCGGTGCTGCGCACCTCGAGCGTGTGCGTACCCGGCGGTGGGTTCGCGGGCAGCGTGCCGCGCCACAGGTGCAGCGAAGGCGCGGCGGGCGGGAGCGGTCGGCCGAGCTTGGGGCCGAGCTCGGCCTCGCGCGCGAGCAGCTCCACGTAGTACGGATCCGGGCGCTCCACGCGTTCGAGCGTCTGCCACGCGCCCGTGTCGCCGAGCCGCATCTCGACGCGGGATCCTGCGGACCCGGCGTACACGTCGACGAACACCTCGCTCGTGCCGGCGTTCGCGGTGGCGACGGTCGCCGCGGCAAAGATGCTCATCTGCTCCGAGGCCGGGCGCCGCGCGGCCTGGAAGCGCAAGCGGAAGTGCTGGCCATCGATCTCGAGGATCGACCAGCCGTTCGGAGCGCCGCAGCGCATCATGGCGTGCGGGATGCCGAATTCGTCCTTCGCGCCCAGCCACCAGCTTCCCGCGACCGCGGCCTGGTTGACGTGGAGGTGCGGTGCCGGGCCAGCGAAGCCGGCCTCGGGGCCGAGGAAGAGCTGGTACTGCACGTGGGTGTGTGAGGAGAACGAGAGCGTGTTCGGGCGACCCGCGAGCAGCGCGAGCAGCTCGCGGCCCTGCTCGAAGCCGAAGGGCGCGGGCCCGGCGAGCGGCATGTGCATCAGCAGCACGACCAGATCGTCGCGCGGCACGCCCTCGAGATAGGCGCGCACGAAGGCGAGCGCGTCGGCGTCGAACCCGCCGTGGTAGTTCTGGCGTGATGGGGGGTCGCGGTCGGCTCCGCCATAGATGACATCGTCGAGCGCCACGAAATGCGCGCGCGCGTACTCGAAGGCGTACGTCGAGGGGCCGTAGACGCGCTCGTAGCTCTCGTCGGAGCCCGCGTCGTCGCTGGCGTCGTAATTCATGTCGTGATTGCCGATGACGTTGTACCAGGGCACGCCGATGCGAGCGATCGCGCGGTTGAGCGGCTCGAACAGCGCGAGATCGTCGCCCACCAGGTCGCCGAGTGTGAATCCGAACGCGGCGTCGGTTCCGATCACCTCGCTGATCACGTCGCGGGAGAGGAAGTCGAGCTGCTCGAGGTCGTAGGGCTGCGTGTCCCCGAATACGATCACGCGGAAGGTGTCGGCCTCCGGCTGCGGCACGAGCGGGAAATCGACGGAGGCCGGCAGCGGCCCCGTCGGCGCGACGCCCGGGAAGCGCAGGCCCGGCGGCGAGCCCGCCGGCTTGTGGATGGTATGAAAGCGCGGCAGCAGCTCGGGAGACAGCGGTGTGCGCCAGCCGCTCGGCTTCACCACGAACAGGATCGTGTCGTCGTCGATCCTCAACTGGTAGCGTCCCGCCGCGTCGGTGCGCGCCACGTCGCGGCCGTTCGAAACGGCGACGCCCGCCAGCCCCGGCTCGTGTGCGCCGCGCGCTCCGTCGCCGTCGAGATCGTGGAAGACGCTCCCGTTCGCCCAGCCTGGAGCGTTCGCGGAGGGGTCGCTCGCCGAGGAGGAGCCGCGCACGGAGTGCTCGACGCGGAGCGGTGGCTCGGGCGCGAGGCCTCGGCACGCCGCGAGGAGCAGCGCGATCGCGAGAGCGCAGCCTGCCCGCTTTCCCAGTCGACTCACGATGCTGTCGTCAGCTCTCGCTCGGCGCGGGGGCGGGCGCGGCGGGTTCGGATCGCGGCTTCGACGGGGCCGCTTCGGCGAGCGGCAGGAAAACGGTGAAATCCGTGCCGCGCCCGGGCTCGACGTTCACCGAGAGATCGCCACCGCAGTGCTGCAGCAGGCGGTAGACGGTGGCGAGCGGCAGCCGGCCTTCTGCGTCCGCGCCGGGCGCCGGCGGCTCGAACACCCGGGCCAGGGCGCCGGCGTCGATCGCCTTCCCGGTGTCGCGCACCGAGAGCGTCACGTAGCGATTCGGCACGAGCGCCGGAACGATTCCAGGCTCCCCGCCCGCCACTTCGAGGTTCGCGGTCTCGAGCGTGAGCTTGCCGCCCCCGGGCATGGCGTCGACGGCATTGCGCACGAGCGAGAGCACGATCGCATCGAGCGGAAGGCGCGGATCCTGCGCCGCGCGGAGATCCGGCGCTGCGCGCAGCTCGAGTTCGATTCCGGGTCCGGCCGCCAGCTCGAGCTGGCGCCGCACGCGTGCGAGCACCGCGTTCAGATCGACGCTGCGCGCCGCCGCGAGCCCACGGCGCCGCGCCGGGCTGCTGCGCTCGGGCCCGCCGGGCCGCCCGGTTCGCACCGCCGGCGTGCGCACCGGCTTGCGGCGCTCGAGCTCCGCGGCCAGCCACTGCGCCATCACGCGCAGCAGATCCTTGTCCGTCGCCGTGAAGGGTGCCTTGCGCGGTGCGAGGCTCGCGAAGCACAGCGTGCCGTAGCTGCCCTCGCCCCGCGCGATCGCGGTTCCGAGGTAGGCCTGGAAGCGGAACGCGTTGGAGGGCGGGCGCGCGGCCCGGCCACCCGCGAATGCCAGGGTCCGAGCGGCGCCGAGCACACCCGCGCAGCAGGTCTCCTCGAGCGGGAAGACGGCGCCCTTCGTGACCGGGAAGCTCGCCGGCGCGCGGATCGCGACCACCTCGTAGCGCTTGCCGCCCACGCGAGACGCCATGCCCACCTCGACCCCGAAGCACGCGCACCCGATCTCGAGCAGCCGGGCCAGGTGCGCGTCGAAATCGGCGCTGGGCGAGTCGCCGAGCGCGCCGAGCGCGCGCACGCCTTCCATGGCGTCCCAGTGCAGCGATTCGATGCGGTCGCGCTCGCCGAGCGTGCGCCAGAGCGCCGCGACGACGAACAGGCAAAGCAGGCTCGCGAGCAGGAACCCGGCGTCGGCAGCCGTCGCCACGTCGAACGCGAGCGCTCGGGCGGGCTCCTGCCAGAGCCCGAGAGCGGGGTGTACGACGAGCAGTGCGAGCATCGCGCTGACGATTCCGACACGCGTTTCACCGCTTCGGAACAGCAGCCAGAGGGAAGCGGAGAATGCGGCGAGCAGCGCGACGATGGTGACGAGCGGCAGCACGCTCAAGGGCCAGCCTTTCCGAGCGCGGTGGTCCGGGCGGAGCCGTCCGTGGCGGGACGGCGCGCGCGAATCAACCGTGCGAGCAGGCGCGGCGGCGGCTGCGAGGAGGATGCGCCGAACCGGCGGACGCCAGGGGATTCCAGCCTAGCGGATCCCGAGGGCTTCGGGTAAGTGACCCACCCGGATGCGCATGCGCTACCGCCGCATCATAGGACTGGGCCTCAGCGTCATCGACCACCTCTATGTCGTCGAGCGGCTGCACCTCGACGAAACACGACTTCGCTACGACGAACGCCTGGTGCAGAGCGGTGGGATGATCGGCACGGCGCTCGCGCAAGCCGCGCTCCTGGGCTGCGATGCTCACGTGCTCTCCCTGCACGGCGAAGACGCCGACGGGCGCTTCGTGCGCCGCGCGCTGCGCGCCGCTGGCGTGAAGACGGGGCGCATCGTGCGCTCGCGCGACGCGCGCACGACCGTTGCCGTGGTACTCGTCGAGCGGCGCGGGGGCGAGCGCCGCTTCCTCGTGCCGGATCGCCGCGAGCTCGAGCGCCGGGCGCCGCGCTTCGACCTCTCCGTGATCGACCGTCGCAGCCTGCTGCTGGTCGACGGTCACTTCCCCGAGCAGGCTCTGCGAGCCGTGAAGCGCGCGCGGCGCCTGGGGGCGAAGGTGATCGCCGATCTGAACCGCCCGCGCCCAGGCTCGCTGGCGCTGTTGCCGTACGTCGACTACGCGATCGTTCCCCTCGAGTTCGGCGCGGAGTGGGCGGGCGGGGACCCCGAGCGGCTGCTGCGACGCCTGCGCGCCGAGACGGGCGGCACGCCGGTGGTGACGCTCGGTGCGCGAGGGGGGATCTATCTCTCGGGCGAGCGCGTGCGCCGCTATCGCGCGCGGCGCGTCCCGGTGGTCGATACGACCGGAGCCGGCGACGCCTTTCACGGCGCGTTCGCGGCGGGCTTGTGCTTCGGGCTCGAGCTCGAGGCCGCGCTCGACCTCGCCGCGCATGCGGCCGCCCTCAACTGCTGCGCGCTGGGGGGCATGGGCCGGCTGATGACGCGCCGCGAGCTGCGCGAGCACCTCAGCGCGCGAGCGTGACCAGATCGGTGAGGATGAGCAGCGCTTCCTGGAACTGCGGCGAGCGGGTTTCGTCATCCGGGCCGCCGGCATCCGTGTCGGGCGTGAGGCCGGCCGCCGAAGCGCCTTCGCCAACGACACCCGCTGCGCTGCCCTTCGAGGCGCCCTCGCCGACGTGCGTCGCGGCCCCTTCGGCCTTCGCCGCCTGCTGCTCCTTCAGGATCTCGGAGAGGCGGACGACGCCGTTGTTCGCCTTCGCCTCGGCGATCTTTTCGCGCAGGTCGCTGAATTCCGCGGTG
>Ga0210377_10001638_pt1 | contig 20325 bp, 19 predicted proteins | sample PLM4_65_b1redo_FD_155480 | JGI IMG/M metagenome (GOLD analysis project Ga0210377, IMG submission 155480) | Groundwater sediment microbial communities from an aquifer in East River, Colorado, USA - PLM4_65_b1 redo | ecosystem: Environmental > Terrestrial > Soil > Riparian zone | place: USA: East...
CCCTTGCTGTATTCGTGTGAAGATGAGAGCATCTTCCAGTCACCGGGAATCGGCTCAATGACCTTTACGACAACGTCTTCCTTCTTGTGATTCCTGAGCGATATTTCGAATGCCGCTTCGTAGGTATCATATGCGATCTTCTTCCAGTCCGTCTGCTTCCTGCCGCCCACCACGTCAAAGGCATCGCCGAGCTTGATCCTGATCTTCTCGTCCTTTGGAGTATGGTCGATCGAATCCTCGCCCACGAACTGGAGGCTGCCTTCCTTGTCGGCTTTGTAGACCCGCACCGTGCCCTTGGGCAATGGGATGCCGAGGTTGTTCACCTTCTTGTTCTGGATCTCGACGAACACACCGATCTTCTGGTTCGACATGGCATCGCCATAGCGATTGTAGTAATAATAGTTCGCTCCGTAGTAAAGGAGCTCTTTTTTAACCGGGATCTCGTCGGCAGTGACCAGGCTGATCTGCTTGGTCTGGTTGTCCTTGACCGTGGCAGGACGGCCGAGGGTATATATATGGTATTCGAAGAACGAATCTTCCTTGAACTGCGGCGCTGCTGCTTTTGCAGCTCCTTCCGCCACACGCATCATCTTGTCTTTATACTCAAACTCATTTTTTACCCGGTTCACATCACCGGCAACGAGCTTGAGCGTCGCGTTCTTATACGTTGCGCCGCTGTGGTTGTCGATGGTCACCCAGCCCGAGAGGTCGGCCTTGTCGTCCCTGTCATTCAGCGTCACGACATAATCGGACCGCCAGTTGATGCCGTTCGTAAGATAGGTGGCCTCGATCTTCTGCGCTGATGGCAGATCGTTGTCGAGCATCCAGACAAGGGTCGGCTTGGCATTGAGGTCCTCCGGCACGCCGGGGAAGACGATCCTGCCTGGGTGGCCAAAGGTGATCTCGTCTCCGATCTTGAAAATGGGCTGGCCGTTATTCGAAAGCAGCGTGGCGCTCACGATCTCTTCCCGTTCGGTATAAGGGTTCTTCGTGTAAAGCTTCACCTGTTTGCCTACGTATTTATCGAGCAGCTTCTGCGGGTTCAGCAGATCGTACTCATAATTCTGTTCCAGTACCCGCAGTGTTTCCGGTTTCACGAGGGACTTGATATGGACACTGGTGGGCATGATCTGAGAAGCCACATCCATGAACCGCAGATCGCCGATGCCTTTGAACAGCTTGATGGCGCGCTGGTCCTTGACCAGGCCGAGGTTGACATTGTATATGGTGAGCGCTACGCCGGTCTGGTCGTCCAGTGTGCTTGAAGTTGTTGGGGTTTTGACTTCCTGCTTGACTGCGGCGGAAACCGGACACATGCTTATGGTTGCGAGAAACACTACTGATAAAACCAGGACAAGATATTTGATCTTCATGACGGGCCTCCTGTGATAATGGATTTAACTGCTTCTGTTCCATTAGACAGGAGAGGGGAGGAAAAAGTTCCCGAAGATTTGAGAAGAGAATCCCAGCTGACCCGCTGGACAAAGCCCGGACGGTGTCGAGCATCTGGTTGGAAGCACTATGTCGGGTTTCGCTTTGCTCTACTCGACCTACAAACGGTATTTGTTTGATGTAAATCGGAGTTTTGTTAGTTGCTATAATCGGCTAAGAAATAATATTTTGAATAGCTTTGTTATACGCATCTAAATTTGCCAGTTCAAACGTCATTGTTAATTTCAATTCTTGTTTCCCGTCAGAATTTACTAAAGTTAAACCCTCATCAATCTTTCTGAGACTATCCTTGGGAAATATATATAATTGTTCGACAATCTTATCTGCAAATAATGCCAATTCTTCACTCACCTTATTGTAAGGCTCTTCAACGTGCGCGCACCGGATTCTTTTTGACCATTTAAGTATCGTTTCCAAAACATCACCGAACATTTGAGAAACCAAAATGATTTCCGCGGCGTCTCCTGGTTTACCTTGGGGGCCAAATGCTTTCTGGGCAGATTCATTAATGAGAATATTTGCTGAATTAACAAGTCCCTTTAATTCGTGTAAACGAGTATTCATCCAGTCTTTTGCGATATTGGCAGAAACAGGTTCGGCTAAATCTAATGTGAGCCGGTCTCTGTATTCCTTTAACAATTTTGAACGTTTGCTTACAGCATCTAACCAATTTTGGAAAAACAGCTTGTATTCCCATGCCGAGGGCTTTTCCAATGCTAAGCGTAATGACGTCGGGCTTAGAGAGTGAAAGTACGAAGGCAATTCATTGCCAGCTAACCTCGATCGTAACATCAGTGAATCATGAAAAAGATAGGCTATTTGAATTCGGAGAACATCAATGATATCTTGGGCTGAATCAAACGGGAATGTCCAAACTTTGTCTTGCGTTATAATTTTTTCAACAAACTCAAAAAGCAATGGCGTATCTACCGTTCCTGAAAAATCACCGTCTTTATTTTTCCTCCACACGGGTAAAATCGAATGAATTTCGCGGTCTAGAAATGCATAAATAGGAATTCCTTTTCGTTGTGCTGCTAAGAATTCTAAATTAGTGATCGACTTTTCTGTTTTTTCGTCAATGGAGCCGTATCTGCCCCCAATGACCAGCACAAAAATATCAGCATTATTTTCAACACGTGCACGACAGTTTTCAACTGTATTGAGGTCGGGATTAATTGGAAACGAGGGAAGCTCTGACAATAAAGGGATATAACCCAGTTCATCTGAGATAAATTTTGCTAGATTGGATCGGACCTGTCTTAAATCATAGAAAGTTGAACTAACCATTACAGAAGGACTGGTTGACATATTTCTCCTTTCTAATCTTTTGAACGACGAGTTCACACGCCTTGTAGCGGTCGGCGTGGAACGACACGTTAGATCATTTCTCGGTTGGTCTAACCTTGCCGAAGAGACTATCAAATAAGTTATTTTCTAGGGTATCTGCTTGTTTGCAGTTTTTAGATACCACGTACCCCAAAGAAAGAAGGCCATGCCCAGCACAATTAGAAAAATCCCAAGAGGAGCAAAATATGATTTCGCGAAAAAAAGGTGAAATGCACCAAATGAAGAAAAGATGGCACCGGAAACATAGCAACCGTAAGCGGCAGTCCTATTTTGTTTTAATGTCTTTGATTGGATGATGTCTATGGTGTTTTCAAATTTTGTTATGGAGCGCGCACAAGCATCTGAGCACGTAATCTTATCTTTTTCCGATTTCGTGATACATGCATTACACAAAGCCTTCCCGCAGTTTACACAAATGCCAATTGCTTCATTGTTGTTGTGATTAAAACATTTCATATTTTACCTCCTAGGCAAGTTGTTATAGGGACGGATTACACTAGCACAGAATATTAGGCTGGTCAATATTATTGGCAAAAAGACATGTCGAGACGGTTGCAGAAAGGCGCACTCTACTTTACTTCAAATTCAATTCTTAATACAATTTGTCCATCCTTCGATACAGGCTGCCCTGTCTCATCCCTGACAACGCCGATGCGTTTCAGCTTTTCCTTAAGCTGCTGAAGCTTCTGAGCATCGATCGAAATTTCATAGATTCTCTTCGCATTGGGAAGGTCCTTCTTCTGAATCGATCCTCCGAGCTGCTTAACTGTTTGCTCAAGTTCACGTACGGAAGCATCAATGTCATTGACCCGTACGCTGATTACAGAACCAACCGCATCAGCCGGTGCCACATTTGATGCCTGTCGCATTGGCGCCGCGGATTTTGATTTCTTTTCCGCCTGCGGGGACAAAGGAGGTCCTGAAAAAGTTCCCGAGAAGTGATTACTATGAGAAGTTATTTATGTTCCACCCACGTTCCCGATATGAGTTCGTAAATGCCGAGAAGGTGCGGGTGGTCATGCTCATAATCATAACAGTAGAGATATTTCGATGATTTGCCGGAGAACTCTACATCCACCAGGTATTTCCGGGAACAGGTGTTCGATCGATAGACCGTCGAACTGCGCAGCCACTGAAGGCCTGCAAGATCCTCCGGCGCACGTCGGGCGCTGTACTGCAGGCCCTTCGTCTTCATCGTTTTCGGGAGGTCATAACGAACGAAATATTCCATTACGGAAAGGATCTCCTCTGCGTCCTTGTCCTCTGCCCGGGATACGCCTGCGAAACCATCCCCTGCTGGTGCAGCGGTTCCTGAGGCCTGTTCCGCCACCATTGCAGGAGCGGTCGTCCTGGGAGCGGCTGCCCGCAGTTCGGGAGACTCGGCTTTCCCTGTATGCAGGGATCTCGCGGCTTTAGCCTTGGGAAGTGTCAGCTTATCTTGAGAAGCCTCGTCCTCTGCTAACATAGAGAATTCCCGTTTCGCGGGCTCGGGTCCTGTCGCGGGTGGCTGCTCCTGTGGTACCGGTGGTGCAGGCTTCTCGTATTCCTGTTTCATGTCCAAAGCTTTATACGCCGGTGTTTGCGGAACCTGATTTGAGCGAGGAGCAGGTCTATCAGCTTTAGCAAGTTTATCCTGTGCAGTGTCTGTTGGAGGAACCGGCTTATTGGCAGCGAACTCCTGGCTCGGCACGTCGGATGTTCGTTCTGCCGGCTGAATGTTCTGATAGATATAGAACCCGGTCACGGCTAGGAACAGGACCGCAATGGCCTGGATCGGGATCTTGACTGCCAATGGGTAGAATAATCTCTGGAAGAGAGATTTCTTTTCACCAGCCTCCGCGCGCACCGTTGCCATGATCTTCTGTGTCATCCATGCAGGCGGATCGATGTCTTCGACGGCTTTGATGTGCTCAATGGTCTTGCGGAGTTCCTGAAGCGCATCAGTGCACTGTGTGCAGGTCTTAAGGTGCGCTTCGATTGCAGCCCGTTCTTCACCCGCGACAGATCCGTCGATATATTCGGAAAGTCTATGACGTATGTCGTTATGTTCCATTGAATACCCCATTTATATATAGGTAGCCGCAACCTTCAGGTTGCGTCGGCGCAGGCTAAAGCCTGCGGCTACCCAAAGCAGGATTTGATCAAAGATCCATTGAATACCCCTCACTCCTTCGACTCGGCTCAGGACAAGCCTACCTCTCCCGCAAGGGGAGAGGGGACTGTCGGTCAGAGTTCTCCCATGAACCGCTTCAGACAGTCTTTGACCATATCCCTTGCCCTGAACAGCCGCGACTTTACCGTGCCCTCGCGGACTTCGAGCATATGCCCGATCTCTTCATACGAGAACTCCTGCATATCACGAAGCACGAGGACCTCCCGAAAATCCGCATCCAGCGCCTTAATGCAGTCCTGCACCCTTGTCCGGATGTCCCGCGTTTCCATGCGATCCAGCGCCGAAGGCTCCTTCGACGGCGGGTCAATGGTCATCGTGCCGTCATCGGTCTGGATCGGATCATTCAGGGAATAGGCTTCATGACTCTGCCGGGACTTCACCTGTTTCAGCCGGTTCTTCGACAGGTTCAGGGTTATTGTCGTGAGCCAGGTCGTGAACTTTGCATCCCCACGGAACGTTTTGATGTTCCTGTAAGCAGAGACAAAAGCATCCTGCACGACCTCGCACGCATCGTCATAATCCCCGATCAGGCGATAAGCGATGTTGAGCATCTTTTTCTGGTGCTTTGTTACGAGCCGTTCAAAAGCCTGCAAATCGCCTGTTTGTGCAGATGATACGAGCGTTGCATCGTTATCCGAACCAGAAGCGCTGCTCCGTTTACTACTATATGACAAACTTGCCGTGGGATTTGTTCCGTCTAACATCATGTTTATGATTGTATCGTAAAAAAGTTACTTTTGCACACGTAAAATGATATTATATAACATATGCTGGTTTCGTAAAAAGTCAGAATGTGTCATCCCGAACCCCTCGTTTGTCATTCCGAAGGAACGAAGTGGCTGAGGAATCCTGCTCGGGGCAGGCTCCGAGAGGGCTCTTTCAACTGGTAAGCCAAGATTTCTCACTTCGTTCGAAATGACAAGGAGGGAGTGTTCCGACTTTTTTACGACTACATCAAATACTCGTTAAGGAGGGGACCTATGGCGGACAAGGTGATTATCTTCGGGAAAGCCGGCTGACCTCATACCGATAAGGCCAGGTCGGTCTACGGGAATAAGGCTGTGTATTATGATGTGCAGGCTGACAGTTCGAAATTGAATGACATGATGATGTATTCAAAAGGTGTGAGGAAGGTGCCGGTAATCGTGGAATATGACAAGGTCACTATTGGTTATGAGGACGGTTCATGAGGGATCTGATGACCGGCAGGTTGCCGGTAAGGTTCGATTGAGGTATGAAAAGCGGCGCGCAAACCAGATCCATCTTAACCCGGACAAGCCGGATTTAAAACTTTTGAACCGCTAAGGCGTGAAGGTCGCGAGGAAAACTAGAATTACAATTTTTTTTGTTTTGAAGTCCTTTGCGTCCTTCGCGTCTTCGCGGTAAATTATCTTGCTATTTTGAATAGAATTTGATTCTTTAGTAACTAAGGGGACGAACAGCATTATGACAGTGGATAAATTTTTTATTGATAAGGAAGACACGATCCTTTTGATCGTCGACATTCAGGAGAAGCTGGCTGCGGTCATGAAGGAACGGGAGAAGGTAGTGCGGAATAATCTTCACCTGATCGAGCTTGCCAAGATGATCCACATGCCGGTCATGGTGACGGAACAGTATTCCAAGGGACTCGGCCCAACCGTGCCGGAGATCCGGGAGGCGGTGCCGCACTATAGCCCGATCGAGAAGATGACGTTCGATTGCTGCGGACAGCCTCCGTTCTTTGAGGAGCTCAAGGCGCAAAACAAAAGGAACGTCGTCCTGACGGGCATGGAGACGCATGTCTGCGTGCTCCAGACATGCATCAGCCTGCTCAAGGGTGGGATCAATGTCCATGTGGTTCAGGACGCGATCTGTTCCCGCTTCAAGGAGAACTGGAAGATCGGGATCGAGTATATGCGCGATGCGGGCGCCGTTGTGACCTGCACCGAGACGGCGCTGTTTCAGCTTCTCAAGGTTGCCGGCACGGAGGAGTTTAAGGCGATATCGAAGAGGATAAGGTAGCCAGCTTGCCACGGATGGACACGGATAAACACGGATGATGGGCTCGTAAAAAGTCCGATAGTGTCACCCCGAACGAAGAGAGGGGTCTTTCAACGATTGGAAAACCAAGATTTCTCACTACGTTCGAAATGACAAATTAAGTGTTTGCCGACTTGTTACGAGACCATCATTCTTAGCTAAATCATTGTTTGGTTCATTGCGAGGCTCACCATGGCACAGGAACTCATCCCTGACGATGTAAAACAGACCATTAGGAAAACATTTGAAGACACGCTCAAGGAAGACGTCGCCATTGAAGTTTTCACCGGGAGCGGAACGAATGACCAGTTCAATGAAACTGCTGTGGCACTGCTGAAGGCCCTTGCCCCTCTTTCAGATAAGCTCAAGGTAACATTCCACACCATCGGCGATGAGCAGTCGGTCAAACGCGGCGTCACCCGCACACCGTCGATACTCATCGCGCCTGACAAGTATCGCATCAGATTCACCGGCGCTCCCATGGGAGAGGAAGGCCAATCCTTTCTCACAGCGATCATAATGGCATCCACGGGAAAGGCCATCCTTTCCGAGCCATCGATCAAGCTGATAAGCGAACAGCTGCATGAAAAACGGGACATTCAGGTCTTTGTCAGTCCGACCTGTCCCTATTGTCCGCTGCAGGTCCTCTCTGCGGTTTCCGCTGCGATCGCAAAGCCCGACCTGGTGTCTGCAGAGGCTGTCGAGATCTATGAGAACCGGGACCTTGCGGAAAGCCTCGGCTCTCTTGCCGTGCCGCAGACATTCATGAACAACACCTTTACCGGCGCCGGCTTGCAGCCGGAGCCGCTGTTCATGGAAGCCCTGATGACGCTCAAGGAGCCACTGGCGGCGTCAACACAGATGTCGGGAGAACCAGTGGAAAAGGACCTGGTCATCATCGGCGGCGGACCCGCGGGGCTCACGGCTGCAATATACGCCGTGCGCGCGGGACTTGACTCCGTCGTGATCGAAAAAAGCAACCTCGGCGGTCAGGTGGTCATCACGCCGGTGGTGGAGAACTACCCGGGGTTCATGCGCATCGGCGGCAAAAGTCTCATTGATCTGATGGCGCAGCAGGCAGCCCAGTATGCGGACCTTCATATCGGCGAATTCGTGACCGAGGTGGTGAAAGACCCGCAGGACGGCAGGTTCCATCTCAAAACGAACCACGCCATCTATATTGCGAAGGGGCTGTTGATCGCGACAGGCGTTGATAACCGGGTCCTCGAAGCAGCAGGAGCACAGAAATTCTACGGCAGGGGTGTAAGCTACTGCGCTACCTGCGACGGGTATTTCTTCAAGGACGGCAAACACGTGATCGTGGTAGGGGGCGGCAATACGGCGGTTACCGACGCGCTCTATCTTCACAACCTCGGCGCAAAGGTGACCCTCGTTCATTGGCGCGATACGCTTCGGGCGGAGGCACGGCTGCAGGAGACCTTCAAGCAATCGGGGATATCGGCACTGTGGGATAGCGAGGTGAGGGAGATTTCCGGCGATAAGATCGTAAAAGCCGTCAAGATCAAGGACAAGACCGGTAAGATCCTGGAGATGCCTGCCGATGGCGTGTTCGTAGCCATCGGTTATGTTCCGCAAAACGAGATCGCCAAGCAGCTTGGTCTCGAGCTTGATGATCAGGGATATATAAAGACCGACCTGATGACCATGCGGACCTCCATTCCGAATGTGTACGCCGCGGGAGACATCACCGGTGCGCCGAAGCAGATAGTCGTTGCGGTCTCGCACGGGTCCATTGCGGCCATGACTGCGTTCGAGGACTCGCAATCTTCCTGGGCAAAAAAGGAGACCGTGGAGAAGGTGTCGTAGTACTGCAGTGAACTTATTTCTTCATTTTTTTTCTGCACCCCAGTTCACAGCTCCGCGCAGGGCATGATTGCCGGTACTGATAACAAGCCTTTTCGCGCATCGCAGCACTTCCCCTCGCCCGGAGAACGGGCTCGGCCGTGTCTGCCTGGCTTTGTGGCAGCTTCGGTCATTTCTACCTTGGCATGCTTGTGCGCGAACCTGTTCATGGGATGCAGGGGCTTCTGGAAAAGCAAAGAGTTGTGCCGTTCCCCTGCGCCGCGTAGCTCTGACGCGAGAGACACGCGTAGCAATGCTGCACAGATCATAGTTACGAGAACAAGACAAGACAGACACGGCCGAGCCCTTTTTTAAAAGGCGAGGGTGGAGTGATGCGAGTCCTGCATATCAGGGTGGAGGTTCTGTACATCTTTCCGGCATGCTGCGTGGCCGAGTGATGAGCTGCCCAAAAAAATCAATGCACACCTGGGACAAGTGCCAACTTAGATAACATTCAGGAAACAGATTGTTAATGAAGAATAAAAAGCTATACTTGCAATTAAGTGACCCACAGAAAAGTCAGAAGAACCTTATTTCTAAAGGTTCGCCGTAGTAATAGTCACCTGGACGAAAAAAAGCCTGCTTCGCAACTAAGTTGCTAAACAGGCTCTGGATACTATCATAATGTGATATTTTCGGCCAGACTGCTTTCCTAAAATTTCACCTTCGGCGCTTCCTTCTCCGCCTGCGGGGTTTCGTAGTAAGTCGCCTCGTTCACGCCTGCCAAAGAAGCAAAGAACTTTCCGAACACGCTTCTCCGGTACGTATTGAGGACCTTCACCGTGTCATTGTACCGCATGCGCTCAACCGCGATGCGGTTCTCCGTGCCCGCAAGGTCATCATGCAGTTTCAGGAAACTTTCGTTTGCCTTCAGCTGGGGATAGGTCTCCTGGAGCACGAGGAGGCGTGAGAGCACGCCTTCGAGTTGTCCCGAGGCCGCGATCTTGTCCTTGGGTGTCGGTGCTTGAAAATATTTCGTGCGGGCATCGGCGATGTGCTCAAAAAGCTCCCTTTCATGCGTTGCATACCCTTTGACGACTTCGACCAGGTTCGGGATCAGGTCGTAACGCCGCTTCAGCTGATTTTCAACCTGCGCCCACTGCGACTTGACCTGCTCGTCCATGGCCACCACCTTGTTGTACTCGCCGACGCCATACATGATGGCCCCGATCGCAAATACCACGATGACTCCGAGAATGATCAGTAATACTTTTACTCCGTTGTTCATTTTTCCCTCCTATGATTTATTGACTTACCTTCCTCACCCGATTGGGGAAGAGAGAAGTGCTTATTACCCTCCCCTTCAAGGGGAGGGCTGGGTGGGGATGGGTTTGCGTTATCATGTAACGCCCGCCAGATGCACTCTTGTACCGCATTCATCTGGGTCAGAACCTCATGATTCCAAAACCGCAATACCCTGAAACCGGCTTTCCCCAGAAATAACGTCCGTTCGCTATCACGAAGTGTATCCTCCGTATGCTGTCCGCCGTCAACCTCAACAATCAGTTTCTTTTCGAGACAAGCAAAATCAAGTATGTATTGCTCATAGGGATGTTGTCGCCTGAATTTGAATCCATCAAACTGCTTGCCCCTTAAAACGCCCCATAACTTTCTTTCCGCGTCCGTCATATTATTCCGATGGTCGAGAACATATTTGTTTGTCTGGCCATGCATGGAAAGACCCATCCCCCACCGGACCTCCCCCTTGAAGGGGGAGGGAAAACAGATACTGTGGTCAGTTGAAGCGTATGCCTTGGTGGAGAGGGAACCTTAAAGAAGGAACTCACCAGCCTCCTGATGCTCCGCCGCCCCCTCCGCTTCCGCCGCCACCGCCTCCGAAGCTTCCCCCGCCTCCGAAACTCCCTCCGCCCCCGGACCAGCCGCCACGGCCTCCCCCCCCGCGTGAAAATAACAGGAGCAGAAGAAAGCATTGTCCGGGATTGGCCACGCACAGGACCAGCAGGATGACCCCGAATGCGATAAGGATGATCTTGTTGAACGTACTGATGGGCTTGCGGGCATAGGCCCCGCGAGGCTGTGTTCTCTCCGATCCATTCGTTATGCTTACGCCCTCATGGGTGGCGATCGTCTTGATCACGGCGATCGTGCCGGCGTAGATCCCGGTGCTGTAATCGCCTGCTCTGAAATAGGGGACGAAATATTCCCGTCCGATCGTGCCGACCATGCTGTCGGGCAATACGCTCTCGAGCCCGTAGCCCACCTCGATCCGGTACTTGCGGTCATTCACCGCGACGACGATCAGGACACCATTGTCCTTGCCCTTTTGACCAAGCTTCCATTTCTCCTTCGTATTGAGCGCAAATTCCTCGATGCCCTGGTTGTCAAGGGTCTGGACCGTGAGCACCAGCACCTGGGCCGTGGTTTTCTTCTCAAGGGTCTGGAGATAGGCGTTGAGCTCGCTTTTCATGTCGCTTCTGAGAATGCCGGCCAGGTCGACCACATAATCCCGGGGCATATCGGGAGGCTGCGGCGTGGAGGCGCTGACAACGGAAGCCCAGGCGGCTGCAAGGAGAACGACCGCGATGAGAAGTCTTTTAAATCGTGAGGTCATTGATGATCTTTCCCGCGGCCTCAAGCGTCTTATAGTAGCGTTCAAAGAAGGATGCAAGCTCCTGTTCCGATGGTTTGAGGAGCTTCAATTTGATCATGAGCAGATTTTCAAAAATATCGGTATCGATCCCAGTTGCGGCGCCGAGCGTGGTAATGACGTCCGTGCGCGGGATCGGCGGTTCCTTGCCGAGGAGGGTGATGATGGCCCGGAAGAGCGCCATGGAGCCGGTGAAGGACCGTACCAGCATGGCGGCAATTTCTTCCTTCTTTCCGAGTGATGAGACGTATCCTTGTCTCAGGCCGATGAGTTTTGTCTTGATCTCGCGCTCGCACTGAAGCCGGAGGTTCGGCATGGTGATCCGCAGGTCCTGCAGGAGATCGTGGCCGTACAGGGTCTTGTGGATGTGCTTGAAGTCGAGGAACTCGACAGGGAATGCGTCAAGCGATGTTTCGATATACTCCGGGGTCATCACGAGCGGCGCGGCGATCCGCTTCTTGCCGTATTTTTTCCCGAGGGGCGCGAGGAAGACGAGGACCCGCAGGTCCATCGTTTTCAGCACGAGCACGGAATTGATGTCCGAAAGCTTCTCGTTGTAGTCCGGGATCACCGCGCTTCCCACGAGGTGAAATGAATGGATGTTCGCTGCATGCTCCCTGAGCAGGTCTTCGAGCATCGGGGTGATCTTGCCTGCGACCGCGGGGTTCAGTCCGATAACATTAATATTATTCATCATAGTCGCGCATTATACCATAGGAAGACCTTCTTCACAATGGAGCACATTCCCATTGAACCGTATGGTCAATCGTGGCCGGTCAGGGTCACAAGAGCGGATTCCCTCTTTACCTTGCCCGCCACTCTGTGCTATTATACCTTCCCGTGAGTCCTATAAAACCTACGATCATCCCGCGTTCCAAACATGTCATCTCCCGCACGTGGATCAGCCACAACGCCGTGCGCGTCCTCTACAAGCTGAAAGAGCACGGGTATTTCGCCTACCTGGTGGGCGGCAGCGTGCGCGACCTGCTGCTCGGCCGCGAGCCCAAGGACTTCGACATTGCCACGAACGCCACACCGGGCGAGGTCAAGAAGATCTTCCGCAACTGCCGGCTCATCGGCCGCAGGTTTCGTCTCGCCCATGTCCATTTTCATGATGAGATCATCGAGGTCGCGACGTTCCGGTCCATGGTGTCCGATGAACCGGCGGCAGTAGACGCTGTCCCTGTTGCCGAACAGCTGCCGCCGGAACCGGCAGAACAGCCTGCGCAGGAAGCAGTTGCTTCCTCCGGAGTGGGGGGTGTTGCGCCTTCAACTCCCGGGATGCGGACGAAGGCCCCTGTCAGGCCCAGGCCGCCGCGCATGCTCAAGACCCTGGGCGGCATGATCCTCCGGGACAATGTCTTCGGCACGCCGAAAGAGGACGCCCTCCGTCGTGACTTCACCGTGAATGCACTGTTTTACAGTATTGCCGACTTCTCGGTCATCGACTACGTGGGCGGGATGCAGGACCTCGAACGCGGGCTCATCCGCATCATCGGCGATCCCCTGGTACGGTTCACCGAGGACCCGGTGCGCATGGTTCGCGCTGTGCGGTTCGCGGCCCTGCTCGGGTTCGAGATCGAAGAGAAAACCTATCGTGCCATACTGGAGCTTAAGGACCAGGTAGCGCTTGCATCTCCGTCCCGGATGTACGAAGAGGTCCTCAAGCTCTTTTTGCTCGGTGAGGGCGAGAAGACCTACCAGCTCCTCAGGAAGACGGGTCTCTTCGACGTCATGTTCCCTCGCTTGAACGAGTGGGTGGACACAGAGTCCGACGGCTTCCCGCACGTCTGGATCGGCAAGTCGCTCGAGTGGGTGGACGCCTACGTGCAGTCCGGCCGGCAGGTCCCGCCGCACATGCTGTTCGCGCTCATGTTTGGACAGTTGGTCGAGGGAAAAGCCGCTGAGTTAGGGAAGCAGGGTGTGCCTGCACTTGATGCCATGACGAGAGCAGTGACCGAGACCATGCTGGAGCAGACGCAACGGGTGCAGATCCCCAAGAAGGTCGGGCTGTCGATGCGCGACATGTACTGGGACCAGCAGCGGTTCGAAAAGCGGGAAGGGAAATACCCCCGCTATTTCCTGCGGCGGCCCGGGTTTGCCGATGCCTTCGAGTATCTGCGTTTCACGAGCGAGACCCTGGGCGAGAAAAAAGAGCTGCGCGCCTGGTGGAAGGAATTCATCAGGGATCATCCGCTCGCGCCGGGCGAGGAAAAGGAAATACAGGAAAGCGCAAAGCGAAAAGCGAAGCCAACGCGGCACAGACGGAGACGGGGCGGCAAACCGCGGATCGAAGAAGCGCAGAAGCCGAAAACCTAAAAGCATCTTTTACCGCAGAGGAAAGCTTAAGGAGAAAGGGGGAAGTGGAGAACGGGAGATATGAACAACGAAGAAGGTTTCACCATTTCCCCATTGTTTTTTCCATTTCTCCTGATTACGATGACGTTGTAAAAAGTCGTCATTCCCGCTCGTCGGGAATCGTAGTGTTTTACAATGTGCTGAAAAGAGAAGATTCCCCCGAACAAGTCGGGGCAGGCTCCCAAGCCGGAATGACGTCAAAAGATAGTTATTCGACTTTTTTACGAGACCATCAATTATAGAAGTAGATGTTAGAGTTTTCATCTTTTCCGTGTTCATCTGTGCCATTCCGTGGTGAGAAGGACATCATGCCAAAACCACCGCGATTTTTCATATCTCCCGAACAGGTCAGTGGCCAGAGCATCACCATCTCCGGCGAAGACGTGCACCATATCGTGAAAGTCCTTCGCATGAAGACAGGCGAGGAGCTTCTGCTCTGCGACGGCAAAGGCGCCGAGTATTCAGCGAAGATCGCACGGATCAATAAATCCGATATCACCGCCGAGGTGAAGGCTCGATCGAGTCGGGAGATCCGTTATCCCCTCATCACCCTCGGTCAGGGCCTGCCCAAGTCCGACAAGATGGACTGGATCGTGCAAAAGGCCACGGAACTCGGCGTTGCAACAATCGTCCCGCTCGTGACCGAACGGACCATCGTGAAAGTGAGGGACGAGGGGAAGCGGGTTGCTCGGTGGCAGAGGATCGCCCGGGAGGCGGCCATGCAGAGCAACAGGTTGGATATCCCGAACGTTCAACACATCTGTACATATGCAGATTTTCTGAAAAGCATTACAAATCCCCCCTCACCCCCCTTTGTTAAAGGGGGGAGTAGTAAGAATCCCCCTTTGGAAAAGGGGGAAGAAGGGGGATTTTCATCACCTGACACTCTCCTTCTCCTTCCCTGGGAAGATGGCACTGTCCCGATCAAGGGAATTCTCCGTGCCAATCCCGGGATGAAGAACATCATCGTTCTCATCGGCCCCGAAGGCGGGTTCTCCGCACATGAGGCGGAAGCAGCTCAAGGCAAAGGGTTCCATCTAGTGAGCCTTGGCCCGAATATACTCCGTACCGAGACCGCGGCCATTGCCGCGCTCAGCATGATCGGGTACGAGTTTTTTGATGGACCACAGGCGGCCGTCTGATTTCCAGCCGGGAAAGAAGGTCTGTTCACTTGGACAAGCAGGGACAAGCACTGAACGTGAATCGATCCTCTCTCACGCGTTTTGCCTGGCTCTCCATTGCCGCGGCAATCCTGACCATCGGGCTCAAGACCGCGGCGTATCTTATCACCGGCTCTGTGGGACTGCTTTCGGATGCGATCGAGTCCCTGGTGAATCTTGTGGGCGCGATCATGGCGCTGGCGATGCTGACAATCGCGGCACGGCCGGCTGATGACGATCATGCCTACGGCCACAGCAAAGCGGAATACTTTTCCAGCGGTGTTGAGGGAACCTTGATCGTCCTTGCAGCGGTCAGCATCGCGGTAACGGCCATCCCGCGCCTTTTACATCCCCGATCTCTGGAACAGGTCGGTCTGGGGCTGGCAGTGTCCGTCGCAGCGGCCCTGGTAAACTTGGGAGTGGCGCTGGTCCTGCTCCGCGCCGCGAAACAGCACCAGTCCATCACGCTGAAGGCCAATGCGCACCATTTGCTGACCGATGTCTGGACCTCGGTGGGCGTGCTGACCGGTGTCGGCGCGGTTGTTCTGACCGGATGGCAGCGACTGGACCCCGTGGTAGCTTTGATCGTTGCGGGCAACATTGTACGGTCAGGGTTCGGCATCGTCCGGGATTCAGTAGCAGGATTGATGGACACGTCGATCCCCCCGGAAGAGCTGAAGAACGTGCGCGATATCCTTGACCGGCTTGGCAGGCAGTACGGCATAGAGTGCCACGATCTTCGCACGCGGCAGGCAGGGAACAGCCGGTTCGTATCGCTCCATGTGCTTGTTCCCGGCACATGGACGGTCAATCGCGGGCATGAACTCGCCGAGCGCATCGAATCCGATATCCAGAGCGCTTTGCGCGATGCCGAGGTGATTACACACCTGGAATCGCTTGACGGCCCGGCATCGTCGGGAAACAGGGCGCAGAAGAGCGTGAGTGTATGTTCCGCCGATCTCCGGGAAAAAGCCGGGGACGGGAAGAAGCCCTGAAGAGACGACAGTAAACCTGCAGGAGCACCGGATTTCGCGATCATGACGGTTCTATATGCATGGTTTTTTCATTGTCGCCACTTTTCGCCGTCCCGGTATTGTCCCCGGTATTTCCCTTGACACAAAAACAGCGGGGATGTTAATATCAATTTCCCTGAAACAACGACACCCCTGTCCTCCGATGGAACATTCGGGGGCAGGCTGCAGCCCCCTACCCCCGGGGAGGCGCGATGAGAGGAGCATGTTCACGTGAAACTGGCGATCGGTGCGGACCACGGCGGCGTTGAACTGAAACAGGAGATCGTGAAATTTCTCCAGTCGATCAAGAACATCGAGGTTTCCGACCACGGCACGACGACCAGGGACTCGGTGGACTATCCCGACTACGGGCGAACGGTCTCGGAAGCGGTATCACAGGGGACCGTCGACCGCGGCATCCTGATCTGCGGTACCGGGATCGGCATGTCGATCGTGGCGAACCGATTTCCCCGCGTGCGGGCCGCGCTTTGCCATGACAACTTTACCGCGAGGATGAGCCGGTTGCACAATGACGCCAATGTGCTCGTAATGGGCGAGCGGGTCATCGGCAGGGGCGTTGCCCTGGACATCGTAAAAGCCTGGCTTGAGACAGAATTTGAAGGCAGCCGTCACCAGCGGCGGCTCGACAAGATCAGAGAGATAGAAACGTCGATCGGATCGGCGGGAAAATAGCTGCAAGAGTTATGGTGCTCATTATGCATGTGTACGTGGTTCCCTTGCCGTGGCACCATGCCCCTTGACCCTATTCTTTTGTAAAGGATAACATCATGTCGGAACTAAAAATGGAAGACCCCGAGGTCTACAACGCGATCAAAGGCGAGGAGGAGCGCGAGCTCTCAAAGATCGTCCTCATAGCATCGGAAAATTATGTGAGTCAGGCCGTGCTCGAAGCGCAGGGCTCGGTGTTCACGAACAAGTATGCTGAAGGATACCCGAGCCGGCGCTATTATGGCGGGTGCGAGTTCGCCGACGAGGTTGAAACGCTCGCCATCGAGCGGGCAAAGCAGCTCTTCGGCGCGGAGCACGTGAACGTACAGCCTCACTCCGGCTCCTCGGCTAACATGGCGGTCTACTTCAGTGTGCTTAAGCCCGGAGACACGATCCTCGGCATGGGGCTCGCCCACGGCGGCCACCTGACCCACGGCGCCAGCGTGAGCTTTTCAGGCCAGCTCTACAAATCAATTTCCTACGGTGTGGACAGGAAAACCGAGCTGCTTGATTATGACGAAGTCGAGCGGCTGGCGATCGAGCACAAGCCGAAAATGATCATTTGCGGGTACAGCGCTTATTCGCGTGTCCTGGACTTTGCGCGCTTCCGGCAGATCGCCGACAAGGTGGGCGCTTATCTCATGGCCGATATCGCGCACATCGCGGGACTCGTAGCGGTGGGCGAGCACCCAAGTCCCGTACCCTTTGCCGACTTCGTGACCACGACGACGCACAAGACCTTGCGGGGCCCGCGCGGCGGCATGATCCTGTGCAAACAACAGTTCGCCAAGGCCGTGGACAAGGTCATCTTTCCCGGTATCCAGGGAGGGCCGCTCGTCCATGTGATAGCTGCCAAGGCCGTCTCCTTCAAGGAAGCGCTCATGCCGGAGTTCCGTGATTATCAGCATCAGGTCGTGAAGAATGCAAAGGCGCTGGCGCGGCGGCTTACCCAGGACGGGTTGCGCATTGTTTCGGGCGCCACGGAAAATCATCTCATGCTCGTGGACCTGACCCCAAAGAATATCACGGGCAGGGACGCAGAGATCGCACTCGATGCCGCGGGGATTACGGTAAACAAGAACAGCATCCCCTACGACCAGAAGCCGCCGGTGACCACGAGCGGCATTCGACTTGGAACGCCGATCGTGACTACGCGCGGTATGCGCGAGCCGGAAATGAAGATCATCGGCGACCTCATTTGTGAGGTGCTCGTGAACGGCAAATCCGCTGAGAAGCTGGCCGCGATCAAGGAAAGGACGAAGGCGTTCTGTGCCGGATTCCCGCTGTTCGCAGCGGAAAAGACGACGGCGTAGGACAGAATTGGAAATTGGAGATTTGAGATTGACTAATATGGCAGCTCCTTTTTCCAGAATTTCCAAGTTGCAATTTCCAACTTTCCAATTTTCAATGGATGACTTATGACAAGACCTACGTGGGACGAGTATTTCATGGAGATCGCGCACCTGGTGAAGAAGCGGGCCACCTGCCTCCGCCGCCAGGTCGGGGCCGTGCTCGTGAAGGACAAGAACATCCTTGCGACGGGATACAACGGCGCCCCGTCGGGCATCGAGCATTGTCTCGATCGAGGCTGCCTGCGCGAGCAGATGGGAATCCCCTCGGGTGAGCGGCACGAGATCTGCCGCGGCCTGCACGCGGAGCAGAATGCAATCATACAGGCTGCCCGGCATGGAACGAACATCGACGGCGCCACGCTCTATTGTACGAACCAGCCTTGCGGCATCTGCGCCAAGATGATCATCAACTCGGGCGTCAAGCACATCATCTTTGAGGATGGGTATCCGGACAAACTCGCCGAAGAAATGCTGAAAGAGTCAGGCTTAAAAATCACGCAGTACAGGAAGGACGAAGGACGAGGGACGAGAGACGAGAAGAAAACACATCCGTCGTCCTAGCGAGCGATCGTCCATCGATATTTCCCCGGGGGTCCGATGCGTTGTCCCTACTGTTCCAGCATAGATAACAAGGTGGTTGATTCCCGGATGGGAAAAGAAGGCGAATCCATCCGGCGGCGGCGCGAGTGTCTGAAATGCGAGGGGCGGTTTACCACCTACGAGCGCGTGGAGGAAGTGCTTCCCTCGGTCATAAAGAAGGACGGCCGGCGTGAGCCCTTTGACCGCCTGAAGATCCTGAACGGCCTCAAAAAGGCCTGCGAAAAAAGACCGATCAGCATGGAAATGCTCGAGCGGACCGTTGAAGAGATCGAAAAAGTTCTTCAGGAAAAGGGCCTCAAGGAGATTCCGAGCACGATGGTGGGCGAGGAAGTGATGGAACGGCTGCACAAGCTTGACGAAGTGGCCTATGTCCGTTTCGCCTCCGTGTATCGGTCCTTCCGTGACATCAACGAGTTCATGAGCGAACTGAAGGACATCCTGAGCAACAAGGAAATGAAGGACACTAAGGACGTTGTCACGGAAAAACCGCAGAAGGCGGAAGAAAAAAAACAAAAGCCTGAAAAATTGCTCCTCCCCCTGGATTCTTGAACTCCTTTCCTAACTCTATGCCCGACTCTGTCGTTGATATAGCTGTCGGCGTCGCTGTTCACAAAACATTTCACTATCGAGTGCCTCAGGAGATGCGGGGACGTCTTGTTCCGGGATCGCGCGTGCTGGTGCCGTTCGGGAACAGGCGCATCGAGGGGACGGTCATCGGTTTCCCCGCCAAAGCCGAGGTAGAGGGCCTTAAGTCCGTGATCGAGCTTCTCGATAACCCGCTAACGCCCGGGCTCCTCGCTCTTGCCCGCTGGATATCCGACTATTACCTGCACCCTTTCGGCCAGACCATCGAAGCGCTCGTGCCGAAGGCCCTGTCCCGAACAAAACCGAAGAAGAAAAGATACCTGCAGATCGTCGCGGGGGACCACGATATGGGGTCGGTCCGCGGGCCGAAGCAGAGAGAGCTTCTGCTGCTCCTGTGCGATCGCCAGGTCATCGGCATGGAGGAGTTGAAGGACTATGCTCCGGCCACCATCAGGTCACTGTGCGACTTAACGATGGCGACGATCATCGAGAAGGAAGCGAATGAGAAACCGGACGCCGGGGAGTTTCTTCCGAGTGCGCCGCCCGGGCTCATGCCAGCGCAGTCCGAGGCCGTGCGGCGTATCAACGAGTCTGTTGCCGGTAAAACGTTCGGCGTATTTCTCCTGCACGGCGTGACCGGGAGCGGCAAGACCGAGGTTTATCTTCACGCCATCAGCGGACTCGCGAACACGGGAAAAGGGGCCATTGTGCTGGTGCCGGAGATCGCGCTCACGCCCCAGCTGCTTGCCCGGTTCAAGGGCCGTTTCGGCGACCGGGTGGCGGTGCTGCACAGCGGGCTGACCGACCGCGAGCGGGCCGACGAATACCGCCGCATCCAGGCCGGACAGGTGAGCGTGGCCATCGGTGCCCGCTCGGCAGTGTTCGCGCCTTTTGAGAACATCGGGCTTATCATCGTGGACGAAGAGCATGAGAACTCGTACAAACAGGACGAAGGTCTTCGGTACAGCGCACGGGACGTTGCGATCATGCGCGCGAAGCTTCTGAACGCTGTCGCGGTCCTCGGTTCCGCGACGCCGTCCCTCGAAAGCTATTACAACGCCCG
>Ga0210377_10001639_pt1 | contig 20324 bp, 19 predicted proteins | sample PLM4_65_b1redo_FD_155480 | JGI IMG/M metagenome (GOLD analysis project Ga0210377, IMG submission 155480) | Groundwater sediment microbial communities from an aquifer in East River, Colorado, USA - PLM4_65_b1 redo | ecosystem: Environmental > Terrestrial > Soil > Riparian zone | place: USA: East...
TACAAAAATGTAGGCAGCCGTTTTGCTGTAAGTCATTGCCGGGAAAGGAATAAAAATTCTTTTCGATTTTCCGATTTTTGCTTTGCGCTACCAGCACCATTCGTTAAAAAAATTCGTCCATTTTGCCCAAATCAACAACCGCAAAGAATGGTATTTAGACACGGATTCACACTGATTTACACGGTTTTAGATTAGCCACGAAGGCACTAAGACACGAAGAAATACTCGTTGTTGTCATCTCGACCGGAGGACTGCCAAAGGCAGGCCGCAGTGGAGAGATCTGGTCTCGAATGGAAGGCAATTACCGTCCGCAGCCAGATGCTTTGGCCGAGTTTACCCTGAATTAGCCGCAGCCCTGAGCGGAGTCGAAGGGGCAGTCGAATGGGTTCAGCATGACAAGAATAGGGCTGCCAGTGCGCTTCACACAGTACGACATACGACCGACAACATACGAATTAGCCACGAAGGCACTAAGACACGAAGAGATACTCGATTCTGGATGCTCCGCCGTCAGGTGTCCCCAAGGGAGATTCTCGCTGTCATTGCGAGGCCCGGCCTATCGGGCCGCGGCAATCTCCAATCCGGCGGAGGGTGTCATTTCGAGCGCAGCCCACAGGGCGAAGCCGAGAAATCTGGCCGTACTGCGCGTCCACACCCAAACGCATCTAATCACCCGCACTTCACACGGGCCACAAGCTATGAGAATTTTTCTTGCTTCTTAGCGGCTTTCATGCTATTCTCCACTTCTCGAAGGCGGCACGGGGACAAAGGAGAACATGCAGCATGATTAAGAGCGGGAAGGCCAAACGTTTTGTATGGATTCTGTCTCTGACGCTCGGGCCGGTCGCATACTGTACTCTACTTCTGATTATACTTTTGACCCCGCCCGGAGTGTCGAATATCGCGGCCGTTAAGGATAACCTCATTGATCTTGTGGTCACACTTGCGGTTTTTTTGGCCGCCGGGTTCGTCTTTGTCTGGATTGGGTACTGGTCGGGCAAATTCATAGTCAAGTACGGCCCATTTGTGTGATGGAAGAAACGGTGGTTGCCCTGAAATTATTATGAAGAAAGAGGCCAAAAACAAGAACCAGGTTGGGCTCCAAAGGATATCTATTGAGAATCTACCCAAGCCGAGAAAATGGTGGCAAGATTACGCTTTCGCTATCGCCGCGTTAGCTCTCTTCGTATCGATGTATTCAGCGTATTTGTCAAGGAAAGAATTTGTTCTCGCCCATAGGCCCTACGTCCATGTGACTAACAGGAGGACCGAAGAGAATGGCAAGCCTACTATGGATGTAAACACAGTTTTACTACATTGCCTCAATGCACCAGCCAAAATAGTCGACCAAGACGTTTCTTACCTTGTAATAGAAATCAAGGAAGACAGTCAAGAAGACATTATTAGGACAGTTCCTGTGAGACTCACGCTTGCCTCCGATATATTGTACCCGTCTGATCAACCAACATCGCAGATTACAATATTATATGACTTCAAAAAAGAGATTTTGGCGAAATATGCAAACGCCAAATTGAGAAGAAAAATCAGAATAGACTATGAAGAGCTTTCGGGTCATAGAAGATATTTTTTTGAGGGTAATTGGGATTACAACGCCGAACATAATGTGTGGCAGAACGGCAATACTTTTGGAGATTGACGAGCAGGGTACGGTGTGCAGCTTGTTGCACACGCGGATTCAATCGGGTTATTGCACGTCAGCCTAATCATGATATCAAAGCCAATTCCAAGGGCCTCTTATTATGCTGGCAATCTCATTGGCAGGCATGGTCTTGGAGCCGGGTATTGATACAGGTTGAGGTGCATTGTTAGTAAGTGGATCAAAAGGCCCTCCTTGAAAAGCTGCTACTCCGGCAATTTGCCAACCTGCCCGTTCGAATTGTAAAGCATACGCCGTTGCATCCGGAAATTGTCCGTTTGCTGACGCTTCTGAGCGTAGTGCGAGCAAAACATCAGGATTCCCATCAAGGTTTTCGACAAGTCGAATAAAATCGCCAGGTGTTATTCTCTTTTCCTGCAAAGATGCGGGGTGGACATAGATGTTTAAGACTGTGCGGTTAATTTGCATTACCTGAAAGACTTTTGGAAAGCCTATCCCTGTTAAGGCTCTTATTGTTGACGATTTTCTGCTTCCTGATTGGCCTACTACAATAAATACCCGTCTCATGATAAGGACCCCCATAAAAAGTTATCAAGTATGAATTGTGTAAAAATAAGGCTTGATAGTTATATATCGTATTCTTGTGCAGGTAACTTAACTTACATTTCTCTTTGAGGGGGGAAAGAGGGAAGGATTGAAGGATTTCGGGGGACAGCTTACTATTTTCCGGGTCCGGCGGTGGCGGGCCGGATCGGGATGAAAGTTGGAGGAAGATTGCCGCGCCGACCTTCGGCCGGCTCGCAATGACCGATTCTATCAGATTCCTCGACTCCGCCCTGCGGGCTGTGCTCGGAATGACAGTGCGCCAGTTTGGTAGGGTGGGGCTTTCATCCTTCGCAGTAGCTCTGCTACGGAGAATGGATGCCCCACCTTTAGGAATGTCACGAGCTTTGATCGGTGGGCCGAGGCCCACTCTACGTGTCTTTGGGGACATTTTGGCTGTTAGGCATCACCCGGTTTGCGTCGGTTCGTGCGAGAATGCTGTTTGCCATTGTAGTCCAGCGAGACAATCAGCAGCGGCTCAATTACCGACCACGAATCGTCTGCCTCAACCACAATGACTCGACGTTTGCCGACAGCGACCATCTCCGGATGCGGGACGGCCAGCGACCGCCCATCCGCCAGACGGATATTGAAAGGCTCGAACGGCTGACGCCGTAAAGCTTCTCGAATTCCTTGTAGATCCATTTGTCACACCCTTACACCGACAGGCTCAAAGTTCACGCTCCTAAGTATTATGGTCTGGGTGGCCGGGTAAGTCAAGAAGATTTCGAGGGCGAACGCAAATGGGGTCAGGAGCCTTTTTTCTTACAGGGGTGTCGCGGGCTTGGACCGGTGGGCCGGATAAGCAGATATAAGGCGATTGACGGCGGGCGAATCGGATGTAACAATACGCGGGCCGATCACGGGTATCGGGTCGTTTGCGTGTTGCAGGAGTTACATAAAGATGAAAACAGCGGGGCCACAAGGGGAATATGCGTAACTGTGTCGGTCTCAAACTCGGCAGCCTGACGCTGGACGTGCCCTTCTTCCAGGCGTCGCTGAGCGGCTACAGCGACTACGCCATGCGTGCGCTCGCCCGCCGGTTCGGCTGTCCCTTTACGATGGCCGATATGATGCTGGACAAAAGTGCGGCCAATCCCCGCGTCCTGCGCAAGGCCTGCTTTCGCCCCGGCGCCGATGAGCACCCCATAGGCGCGCAGATCATCGGCAGGGTGCCTGCGATGATGGTCGCGGCCGCCCGCGATCTTGTGGCCGCCGGATACGACCTCATCGACCTGAATTTTGCCTGCCCGACCCCCAAAGTCCTGCATCGAGGACGCGGCGGGGCGCTGCTCGATGACCCGGACACGGTCATCGACATCTTCAATGCGGTTCGCGACGCGGTTGCCTGCCCCGTCCTGATGAAACTGCGCATCGGGGTCGATCACAAGCCCCAGTCGCTGGATTATTTCTGGGAGATCGTGACCCGGTCGATCGAGCAGGGCGTCGATGCCCTCGTTATTCACGGACGCACCGTATCCGAGCGCTACCGCGGCAAAGCCGACTGGGACCTCCCGGCCGCGGTAAAAAGCCGCTTCCCGCACGCGACCATCATCGGCAGCGGCGACATTTTCAATCCGGCCGCCACGGTCGAGCTGATGAAAAAGACCGCACTCGACGGCTTCACCGTCGCCCGCGGTGCCGTCGGCAATCCATGGATATTCCGCGATCTGCGTTGCGCGTGGGAGAACCGCCCCATCCCGCCGCCGCCCGACCTGGCCGAGCAGCGGCTGGTCATGCTCGAACATTTCGGGCTGAACCAGCAGAGTTATCCTGAAAAGGATGCGGTCCGCAGATTCCGCAAGTTTATCGTCGGCTACGCCCGCCGGCATCCCGAACGCAAAGCGGCGCAGATGTCCCTCATGAAGGCCAAAACCCGCGCCGAAGTCGAGGCCGGCATCGACGCATGGTATACGGGTGCGTGCTGCGGCGTGCTTTGACGGAATCCACGGGCCGGCCGTGGGATCTTTATTGCAATCCGTTGCAGGATGCAATTTAATACCTGAATAATCAATCGTGTGTGAATCGTTGAACGTGCAGTATGACCTGGTGACGCTATTGGAGACATTATGAAAGCAGCGAGCGTATTTTTCAGCCTGATGATTGCGGTGGTATTCTTAACATCCTGCTCGGTTTTCGAGCCGCGAGAGAAGCGCGTCGCGCTGTTCGACGGAAAGACCCTGAACGGCTGGACGCTTGTTACGTGCGAGGCAGCCGTGGACGAGGGAGATATCCTGCTCAAAGCGGGCAACGGACTGGTGCAGACCGAGAAGAAATACGGCAATTTCATTTTGGAGTTCGAGTGGAAGGCCCTTAGGGACGCCAATTGGGACAGCGGCGTTTATTTCCGCTACGATTCGATTCCGCCGAAGCGCCCCTGGCCGGCACGCTATCAGGTCAACCTGCGGCAGGACATGGAGGGTAACCTGGACGACCTGAAAGGGGCGAAGAGCGAAGGGCTTGTGAAGGATGGGCAGTGGAATCGGTTTAAGCTGACGGTGCGCGGCTCGAAAGCCTCGCTGGAGATAAACGGCAAACCCGCGTGGGAGGCGGACGGCCTCGCCGAGCCTGCGACCGGATACATCGCTCTACAGGCCGAGGTGCCGGGCGGCGGGCAATACCGATTTAGAAATATCTATCTGACCGAACTGGATTAGCGAAAAAGGGGTCAGGAGCCTTTTCTCCTCTGGCCGCGTAATCTGCGAAATCCGCGGTTCAGTTTAGATTTCGTGGAGCATTCTGATGCGTCGAAAACGAGATAAATTCACGCACAATGTCATCGCACTGGTCTATGATTTCGATGGAACCTTGACTCCCCAGCCCATGCAGGAATATACCGTTCTTCCGGAGATCGGAATTAAAAAAGGCAAGACGTTCTGGGATGCCGTTACAAAGGAAGCACTGGAAACGGAAGGCGAAGACATTGTCACTTACATGCGTTTGATGATTGAGATGTCGAAGCAAAGACATTTTCCCGTGACCCCAAAGGTGTTGCGGTCGCTTGCGAAAAATATCAATTACTATCCGGGCGTTACGACATTCTTCGAGCGGCTTAATGCTTATATGGAGACACAATTCGATATCGATGTCACGTTACGCCACTACATTATATCAGCCGGATTGAAGGAGATCATCTCGGGAGCGAGTATTGCGAAATACTTCTACAAGATATTTGCGTCGGAGTATCATTACGATGAGTACGACCAGGCTGTTTTCCCGAAGGTGATAGTGAATGATACCCTGAAAACGCAGTTCATATTCAGGATTAACAAAGGCAAGGAATCCTTACACGAAAACATCAATCTCCATACGCCCCCAATGCTCAGGCCTGTTCCTTTTCAAAATATCTTATACATCGGTGATGGCCTGACGGATGTTCCATGTATGACGGTTATCAGAAAGAACGGCGGCTATGCGATAGCTGTATTTAAGCCGGGCGATTCCAAGGGCCTGAAAACCTGTAAAGAGCTTTTAAGGGCGGGAAGAGTCGATTTCATTGCGGCAGCGGATTACAGAAACAAGAAGGAGCTTGACCGTTTAGTGAAATTGTTGTTAAATAATATTGTCGAAGGTATTCGGTACGGCAAAGAGTCCTTCAATCAGTCACAAAAGTACTTGTCCTGAGGGGAAAATGGCGCCAATATCACGTAAAGACAACCGCACAAATGCGAAAAAGGCGGCTCGTAGCTGCACGGCGTCAAAATTGACCGCGAAAAAGACCCCCGTCAACCCAGGAAAAGCCTCAGATGTACTGTGCTCACATAGAACGCCCACGCAGCTTCATGCCTCAACGTACGCATACAATGAGCCGTCATAAAGTGCCGTTAATTTTGCACTGTGAGTTTTGCTTTTTGAACTGCGGCTTATAAACTCGGCAGATGGTGTTCTTGGCTTATTTCCTTGAGCAAATCGAGAAGGGCAATCAAGCTCTGACTGATGACGTCGGTGCCGCCGCATACGGCCATGAAATTCGTATCGCCGTCCCAGCGGGGCACGACGTGAATGTGCAGGTGTCCGGGCAAGCCGGCTCCGGCGCATCGGCCGAAATTCATGCCGACGTTGAAGCCGTGCGGCTTGATCGCCAGTGACAGCGCCTTCTGGGATTCTCTGACCAGCTTGATCATCTCGGTTAGCTCCTGGTCGGTTGCCTGGCCGAGGTCGGGGATGTGCCGCGCCGGCGCGATCAGCAGATGGCCGTTGTTGTAGGGGAAGCGATTCAAAATCACGATGTTTCCGCCCGTTCGCCACAGCACCAGATTTTTTGCGTCGTCCTGCGGCCTCTGGAGATTCTCGCAGATAAAGCAGCCGTCCTTTGCCTGTGCGGGGTCTTTGGTCAGGCCCTGTATATATTCGATTCGCCACGGCGCCCACAAATTCTTACGGTCCATCATGCCTGTCTCTTTCTCTTCGAACTTTTGCAAACAGGTGGGTGGCAGCCTCAAGCGTAGCTTGGGGATGGCTTCCCACTCGTAAGCCATGCTCGCTAATCCTCGATGAGCGTCATCGTCAGGTTCTGGTCGATTGTTATCGTCGGCCTGGCGCCGGCCAGAGGCATCAGCAAAGAAGCCTTTAATTGCAGTTGGTAATGCTGGCTGTATTGCTGCGTTCTGCCGGCGTCGATATTGAACAGCTCCTCGCCTTCGCCCTTCAGATCGAGGACCTGATAGTTTCGATAGAATCCGAAGGCCCCGGCCGGCTGGAAGCTTCCGGAATACGGAATCGGCCAGCCGCGCGGGACCGAGTCAGCCGGCCCGTACGAGCTGCGTATCACGGCGAGGCGGCCCTGCTCGCCCGGCCGGACTTCGGCCAGCGTGTAGGTAACGTCTCGTGCTTTTCGCATCACCATCGGGGTCGGCACCGAGAGTTTCGACCGCCAGCTTTGCCCGACGGCGACCCCTTTGGAGGGACTTTCAATGCTGGAGACGGCGTCCCACAGAAACCATTGGCTCGCGACAAAGTCATTTATCATGTCGGGGTCCTTGATCCTGCCCTGCCCCGTGTTTGCGCGGAACACTTTCTTGCCGGCCTCTTTGATCAGCTCGTCCAGTTGAGAGTAATCTTCGATCTTGCCCGTGGGTCCGACGGCGAGGTTGAACGTTTTGCCGGCAAAGCTCTCGGCGGCGTCCCGGCTCGGTCCTTTGCTTCGCGAGACCTTTACCGATTCGCACGTTGCCTTGACGGCTGTCAACCCGTAAGGGTCCATCTCGACGGGCGTGTAAGAGACGACCATTTCCATCGACTCGGAGGATTTATCCGTCGCGCGATTTACTGATTGAGCGGCTTGTTCTGCGGCGTCCCAATTGACGGTTATCTGCCTGCTGGAGACGAACCTGTATCGCAGGGTTTGGCCGGCCGGAAAATCGACGGTCAAAAGCTCTCCGCTCCCGCCCGGCCGTCCTTTATCGCCGGTCATCGGCCCGCAGCCGGCAAGAATCGCCGCAACGGCAGCCGTCAGCAGGATGGGTGTCGCTTTCAACCTTGTTCCTTTCAGATAACTCATAGCCGGCAAACTGCTAACAAGAGTTTCGCAAAATCGAAGTTAGGCATACTTTTGGAAAGAAAAGATTTCTTCTCCCGATTTTTTCTTTCTAAAACATGGTGTGTAATGACAGGGTGGCAGGCTTCCCTCAGGGAGGCTTAACCGACGTGCGAGAAGCCATCCCCAAGCTGCGCTTGAGGATGCCACCCACTCATTATCTTCAGAAAATCGTGTAACCGATTTTCTGAAATAATATATGCCTAACTTCAATTTTGCAGAACTCATATAGTTCAATATGTTACTCAAACTGACCATTTTTCAGTCGTATGATACCATAAGTCTTTCAACAACAAGAATATAACACTATCTGTCATTCCCGCCCCGCATTCAAATGCCGGATAAACTCCAGCGGGAATCCACTTCAAACCGTTACGTTCCTGGATCCCTGCTTCCGCAGGGATGACAGCGCGAGTCGGTCAGTTTGAGCATATTAACTGCGAACAATCAGACGGTTTCAATCTATTCGTTCGATGCTGTAAAGACGAGTGGCCGCCATTTTCAGTGCGGCGGGCTGCTGCTGGTCTTGCGGATTGGGATCGGCGATCATCCACTCGATTGTCAGCTCTTCGCGCCAGTGGTTTACTTTGCCGTCGGTCAAATCCAGTTTAAGCTCGCCGCTGTAGGTTTCGGTATTGTCGAACATATTGGACAAGACAGGCGAGCCCTGTTCTTTGTGCAGCTCCTTGGCCATTGCCGTCGAGGGCACGGCTTTCATCAGGGCTGTGGCGACCCGGTGATTTTGCTTTTTTTGGATTTCTTTGAGCGTATAAATTTTCTCGTACGATTTGGCGCCCATCAGGTCGAAAGAGAAGTTTTCTATACTGCTCCAGCTCTCGCCGGGGCGCACCTGGTCTTTGTCGGCGGGGGGCAGGGCTGAAACCGTGTGCATCTCCTTAATGGTATCGTCCGAAAGCAGGTTGGCGGCCGTCTTGTGAGCCGACGAATCGCCCTGGACGGCGGCTCGGGCGCCGGCGGCGTCGATGACCTTCGAGACCTGCCCTGAAGCGGTGAGCTCTATCGTGTAACTTTGCCCGATCAGCTTGCCCAGAGGACTGCTCAGGTCCTTTTCTCTCGAGCCGTCGAAGTCGAGAACGACCTGGTCTTTGATCCTGGTGAGGTACTTGAGCTCTTTGATTGTAATCTTTGCGGCCGCGTTGCCTTTGTCGTCCGTGCTTTGTATCTGCTGCGTGAAGGTCATCTCGATTCTGCTGCCGGTATGGCCGCCGGTGAACTGTTTCGGCTTGCTTTCGTCGGGGCCTTGCCAATCAACGCTCTTATCGTTCTGCCGGATTATTCTGTAGGTGGTTGAATCCCCGGCGGCGAGCTTCAACGCCAGCTTCGGAGCCGATGGCTGCTCCTGCGGCTCGACTTTGCTTTGCGGCGCTGGCCTGGAAAGGTCAGCGCAACCGGCCGTCATCAGCAGCACGAAAAGTACGAGACTTGCTGCGAAACCGAATATTCTGATCTGCTTCATTACATATTCTCCCGTAAGCCTTGCAGGATTTACACACCTTACCCGGCTGATCCGGACAGTTCAGAGCTGAGCTTCTATGGCTCCTTATAAACACAGAAAGATTCCGCCATCATATCATGTAATGCACGTTTTCTGAAGGTGAATGCAGCAAAAATGCACTCGATCAACACAAGAACACCGACGGGATAAATAATCACAGCGAGGGAACTCTCCTGTTGTACCTGAGCGATTTCCAGCATTGATTTGGCAGATTGAAACTGCGGCGACGAAAATAAAATCAGTTTACCTGCGAGGTCGATGCCGGTTAACAAGAGAAAGGGGAAGAACCGAATGTACGCACTGAATAGAGAGAGCTTCTTGCCGTTATCGTCGATGACTTTAATCTTACAGGACATCTTACCGAGCGTCGCCCCGAAAAATGATTCCATGAAAGGCTTATATATAAGCCCCGGCAGGCTTATCAGGACTAACAGGACAGTGCTCTTGAGTGAAAGCGTATTCCAGTAGCTCAAAATCGCGATCGGGATAAATATCAGAAAATCAATAATGCTTGCACCGGCCCGGATCCAGAATCCCGCCGGGCGAGAATAGCCTTCCATGGGTTCTGAGCAATTGGAGCAGAATTCCACCCACTCTTGAAACTCCTGTCCGCATTTTTTGCATTTTCTGGCGTTCATGCTTTTTCCTCATCTTAACTGGGATTTCCCATGTACACTTTACTGAGATACTCGTATATATGCAGACTGTACCATGTTCTGTGCCGTTTATTATATGGTTTGCCCCGTCCCGGACAACTGATTTTTCTTTCTTTGGGCCTCGCCGGCGGTTAGAATGAAAGTTTCACGTTATTAGACAACTTTACTACGTGTTTTCGGAGACGCCGGACTATGAGAAGTGACACCGTCAAGAAGGGTTTTCAGCGGGCGCCGCATCGCGGTCTGCTTCATGCCTGCGGTCTGAGCGACGCCGACATCAACAAGCCGTTCATCGGCGTTGCCAACAGTTTCTGCGAGATTGTGCCGGGCCACGTTCACCTCAATAAGGTGGCCGAGGTAGTCAAGGACGCCATTCGCGCCGCGGGCGGGGCTGCTTTCGAATTCAACACCATCGCGGTCTGCGACGGGATCGCCATGGGCCATACGGGGATGAAATACTCCCTGGCCTCGCGGGAAATCATCGCCGACTCGGTCGAGACGATGGTCCGGGCACACTGTTTTGACGGCCTTGTGTGCATCCCCAACTGCGATAAGATCATCCCCGGCATGTTGATGGCCGCAGTCCGGCTGAACGTCCCGACGATTTTCGTCTCCGGCGGGCCTATGGCCGCGGGCAAAACCGCCGACGGAAGAACGGTTGATCTGATCAGCATCTTCGAAGGCGTAGCCGAATTCAATGCCGGCAAGATCAACGAGGCCCGGCTGAGGGAGCTGGAGTGTGCGGGCTGTCCGGGGCAGGGGAGCTGCTCGGGAATGTTCACGGCCAATTCGATGAACTGCCTGTGCGAAGCGATTGGCATGGCCCTGCCCGGCAACGGGACGATTCTCGCCATCGATCCGAAACGCCAGCAGCTTTACAAGGCGGCCGGCAAGCAAATCCTGACTCTTATCGAAAAGGACATCAAGCCGCTCGACATCATCAGCCAGAAATCGCTGGATAACGCCCTGGTTCTGGATATGGCGATGGGCGGCTCGACCAATACCGTCCTGCACACGCTGGCCGTAGCCAATGAAGCCGGCGTCAAATACGACCTCGAACGCATCAACGCCATCTCGGCCAAGTGCCCGAACATCTGCAAGGTCTCTCCCTCCAGCCCGGTTCACGTCGAGGACGTGGACGCCGCCGGCGGCATCAGCGCCATCCTTAACGAGGTGAGCAAAATCCCGAAGCTGCTGAATCTTGATTGTCCCACCGTGACCGGCAAGACGCTCGGCGAGAATATTGCGAAGGCGAAGATCAAGAATACAGAGGTCATCCACACGCTCGATAAGGCGTATTCCAAGACGGGCGGCCTGGCGATTCTGAAGGGCAATCTTGCGCCCAATGGCTGCGTCGTCAAGATGGCGGGGGTCGCCCCCGCGATGCTTACTCATACCGGCCCGGCGGTCATCTTCGAGAGCCAGGAAGATGCCTGCGAGGGTATCCTGGCCGGCAAGGTCAAGCAGGGCGACGTCGTGGTCATTCGCTGCGAAGGCCCCAAGGGCGGGCCCGGCATGCAGGAGATGCTCAGCCCGACGAGCTATATCATGGGCGCCGGTCTGGGCGAGTCCGTGGCGCTGATTACCGATGGTCGTTTCAGCGGCGGCACGAGGGGCGCCTGTATCGGCCACATCAGCCCGGAAGCCGCGGTCGGCGGGCCTATCGGCCTGTTGAAAGACGGCGACATTATTGAAATAGACATCCCGAAGAACAAAATCAGTGTGAAGCTCTCCGAGAAGGAGCTTGCCGCCCGCAAGAAGACCTGGAAACCGCCCAAGCCAAAGATAACCGAAGGCTGCCTGGCCAAATACGCCTCTATGGCTACCAGCGCCGACACCGGCGCGGTCTTGAAATGGTGAATCCGTGTTTATCTGTGGAATCCGTGGCTAAGAACAAGACTGTTTGGTATGTGGCCGGGCTGCACTTTGAGTGCCGGGCGTGCGGGGGGTGCTGCTCGGGGCCGGCGGAGGGGTATATCTTGGTGACAAGGCCGGAGATTGAAATGATCGCCGAGTTCCTGAAGCTGACGGTAGGGCAGGTGCGGCGGGAATATCTCAAACGCGTCGGCCTGCGAACCACGATTATCGAAAATCAGGCGACCAAAGATTGCATCTTTCTGCAAAACAGCGCCGGCCGCAGGGATTGTAAGGTCTATTGCGTTCGGCCGAACCAGTGCAGGACGTGGCCCTTCTGGCGTGAAAATCTGGCCAGCCCCGGCGACTGGAACAAGGCGGCCCAGAAGTGCCCCGGCATCAATCGCGGCAGGCTCTACAGCTTCGAGGAAATAGAGCAAATCAAGAGGAGCAAGAACTGGTGGCGGAATGCAGAATAGACAGCGGGCTCCTTAAGAGGGTGGGTGAAATTTACGACTGGCTGGATGGGCAGGTCCGCCGGCGTAGTGAATCGGCCGGGGTATGCAGGTCGTGCGGGCAGTGCTGCGATTTCGATGCGTTCGACCATCGGCTGTTTGTGACGCCGCCGGAGCTGATGTATCTGGCGGCACATTTGGGTCGCGAGAACATCAAACCGATGCCGGGCAGCCGATGTCCCTACAATCGGGACGGCAAATGCAGCATTTACGAGCATCGTTTTGCCGGCTGCCGGATTTTTTGCTGCGACGGCGATGCGAATTTTCAAAGCGGATTGAGCGAATCGGCCCTGACGCAACTCAAGTCACTCTGTGTGGAATTCCAGGTCCCGTATCGCTATACCGACCTGGCGGCCGGATTGAACAACCTCGCGCAGGTTTAGTTTTTGTCATGATTGATTCTGTGACTTGTCATTCCCGCGAAAGCGGGAATCCACAACCGCTGGTCTCATGGATTCCGCATCAAGTGCGGAATGACAACCTACGTAATCGAAGTTGATAGCCTGTTAGTATCGGTCGATGGGCAGGGGGATTTTGTCCCGCGGGTCGCGCAGATTGATGTACTTTGCGCCGCCTGAGAGCGTGCCGTATTCCTTGTAATAGCTGTACAGCTTGGCGAGCTTTTCTTCGTCCGTCGATTCCAGATACTGCTGCCATTTACCCACTTCGGCGCCCCACGTGATCTCCGTGTTATCTTTGGTGTAAAGGACGATATGCGGCCGACCGTCGTTTTTGCGGCCCTCGAAATTGCTGACGTCGATGCGATTGATTTCATCGAGCAGGGGCTTGTCCATCGTGAGGGACCGGTCCATGCGGTCGAGCTGGTTCAATATGGTTATGGCCATTGCCAGGTCGTCTTGCTGCCAGATCTGGCCCAGCCGCGGCGTTTCCGCGGCCGATGACAGTCCCTTGATCTCCACGATCGGCAAATCTGCTATCGGTACAAAATCGAGCACGACCTTCTCGGCGTCGAGGTAGAATTTAGCCGGACCGGACTGGATCAGGGCCACGGGCCTTCGCCACCGCCCCTCGACGCGCAGACAATTGTGAGTGGTCCGCACGCGAATGTCGTCCAGCCATACGACCTGCAGGGCCAGATTGCGTTGAACGGACAAAGCGGTATCTTCGTCGAGCCGCAAAGGCTCACCGCCGCCTTGAGCCGCGGCGTACACTTTGTTCTTGAGCTCCTCGTTGACCCAGGCCGGGACATCCGCCAGCTCCAGCTCCACGGCGCTTTCCGGGGCCGGAACGGTCCGGGTGACGTATTTCTCCATGAGCACCAGTCCGAAGGCTATCCCGCCAAGGACGCCGGCGATCGCAAATCCTTTCATGATGCCGGCCAGCCTCGGGCCGACCCACCTGGCTCGCTGCCCGCCCCTTTTTCTCAGGGCGCCGGACGTGAACGAGATTCTCCCGGCTTTGGCGTTCTTTCTTTTTCTGCTGGTTATCATCGTGTCGTATCTTGCTCTTGCACGTGCCGCAGCGCGAGGGGCGAACAGGCCGTCTCGACGATTCCTGCGCACAAATCACACATGGTCAGGCCCGTCCTGGCCGCGGCCTTGGGCAGGAGGGAGTGACTTGTGAAGCCGGGGATTGTATTGACCTCCAGAGCGTACGGGACCCCGTCATGGCTCAGGACGAAATCCACTCTTGCAAAATGCCGGCAGCCGAGCGCCCTGAAACAATCGACCGCCGCCCGGCTGATGTTTTCAACCGCCGCGGGATCCGTGATGGTCTCGAAAAGAAACTGTGTCTGCTCGTCAACGTATTTTGCCTGGTAGTCGTAGAAAGCGTTTTGCGTTCGGATCTCGATGATCGGCAGGGCCCGGTTGCCGAGGATACCGACGGTGAATTCCCGGCCCGGGATGAATTCTTCGATCATGCAGTCGCCGAACTGGGCGAGCGTGTTCTTCGCGGCGGCGAGCGCCTCTCGCGGGCTCGAGACGATGCTGACGCCGACGCTGCTTCCCTGCCGAATGGGTTTGACCACGTATTTGTCCGTCGAATGCGGCAGTTGCTCTTCGAGCCGCCGAACGTCGCGGTCACCGCGGAACTCAACCGCCCGCGGCACGGTTATGCCCGCGTCCTCGAAGAGCTTCTTGCTGGCCATTTTGTCGAACGCCAGCCGGCTTGCGGCCGGGCCGCTGCCCGTGTAAAGCAGTGATTTGTCCTCCAGGATCTGCTGGAGCCGGCCGTCTTCGCCGAAGGCGCCGTGCATCGCCAGGAAGAACACGTCGATACTCGCGTCCTCCAGGATATCGAGAGCATCGGGCCGAATGTCGGCGGCGACTACGGGCAAGCCCGCTTCCTCCAGCGCCGCGGTGACACATCGGCCGCTTTCGAGGCTGACGTTCCGCTCGGCGCCGATACCGCCGAAAAGCACGCCTACTTTCAATTCTCTATTCATCACCAAATCTCTATTTCAAGCTCCAGCTCAACGTCGAACTGCTCTTTCACTCTTTGTTTTACGGTCTCTATCAGTTGGGTCACGTGCCAGCTGGTGCACCCGTCTTCGGCGATGATGAAGTTGGCGTGCTTGTCGCTGACCACGGCCCCGCCGATCCTCAGCCCTTTCAGCCCAGCCCTGTCGATCAGGGCACCGGCGGAAGTGCCGCCCGGGTTCTTGAATATGCAGCCGGCGTTCTTGGTGTTCAGCGGCTGACTGTTCTTCTTGTAAATCCAGATTTCCTTGACCGTCCGCAGGACTTGTTCCGGGTCGGCGGCGTTCAGTTTCAGCCGGGCGTTGAGAATGAATTTGGCCGTAATGTTTGCCTGGCGGTAGTCGAAGACCAGCTCCGGCTTGCTCTTCTGGAAGATCTTGCCGGCCTTGTCCATGAGCGTGACGCTCTCCACTACCGAGCCGAAATCGCCGAAATTACCGCCGGCGTTCATTCGGACGGCTCCGCCCACGGAGCCGGGAATGCCGGTCAGAGCCTCAACGCCTGAGAGCCCTTTCTCCACACAGGTCAGAACCAGCTTGCTCAATTCCGCTCCCGCCCAGGCCGTGACCTCCTGGCCGTTGAACTGAACGTTTGTGAACGGCTCGGCGTCCAGCTTGATCACGGCGCCCCGCACACCGTCGTCATTGATCAGCAGGTTGGAGCCGAAGCCCATGACGTAAATCCGGATTCCATTCTCGTTGCATCGTCGGTTGATCTGTGCGAGCTGCTCGGTCGTATGGGGTCTGATAAAGTAATCAGCCGGCCCGCCGAGGCCGTACCAGGTCCGCTTGGCCAGCGGATAGTTTGTCTCAACGATGTCCTCCAAGCCACTGAAGATACCCATCTGCCACCTTCCAAATATCGCCTGCGCCCATGGTCACCACGAGTTCGCCGCTGTTTACGTTGCTCTTAAGATAGTCGCAAATGGCCCCGAAGCTTTCGATGAACAAAGCCTGGGAGCCGCACGATCGCATTCTCTCTACGAGGATCTGCGCATTGACTTCCCGTTTGGCCGACTCCGAATCGCGGACAAAATAAATCTCCGGCACAATGGTCACATCGGCCAGCTTGAAGCTTTCCGCGAAGTCGTCGAGCAGGAATCTGGTTCTGCTGTACTGGTGCGGCTGAAAAACACACCAGATTCGTTTGGGCTGATACTTCTGGCGTATCGCCGCCAGCGACGCCCGGATTTCCGTCGGGTGGTGGGCGTAGTCGTCGAGCACCGTGATCTGCCCGAATTGCCCCTTGAGCATCAGCCGGCGATCCATGCCCGTAAAGTCCGGCAGCAATTGAAGCGCCTGTTCGGGCTCCAGCCCGACGTGGCTCGCCATGGCCACGACCGCCAGGGCGTTCATAACGTTATGCCGGCCCGGCACGGAAATCCGCGTTGTCCCGAGGAATCTGCCGTCCCGGCAGACCTCGAAAGCGGGAAATCCGTCCTTCAGGGTGATGTTCCTGGCGTAGAAGTTGCAATTCTCATCCAGCCCGAAGGTCTCGCAGGCAGGCAGATCGAAACGGGCATCCGCGATGATCTTGGCCACGTTCGCATCCTGCCCGTTGGCGATGATGACGCCGTCGGGTTTTGTGCCGAGGGCGAACTCGCGAAAGGCCTCGACGATCTCCTCCTCGTCCCTGTAATAGTCCAGATGGTCCTGCTCGATGTTCAGTATGCAGCCGATCCTCGGTTTGAGGTTCAGGAAGCTCCTGTCATATTCGCAGGCCTCGGCCACGAAGTACTTGCTGTCCCCCACGCCGGAAGAGCCGCCCAACTGAATGACGCTGGCGCCGACGATGAAGTTCGTATCGATGCCCCCTTCTTTGAGCAGGCAGGTGAGCCATCCGCTTGTCGTGCTCTTGCCGTGCGTGCCGCTGATGGCGATGCCTTCGTAACAGTTCATCAGCTCGCCTAACATTTCGGCGTATTTATAGACCCTGACCCCTCGCTCTCTGGCGCGTTTGAGCTCGGGATTATCTTCTCTGATTGCCGCCGAGATGACGACCGCGTCGGTCGCGGCATTAATGTTATCGGCGCTGTGGCCGATTTTTATGTCCGCCCCCAGACGGCGAAGGTTATCGACGACCTCGCCGGAGAGCTGGTCCGATCCTGTGACAACGGCGCGATTCTTCATCAGAAGCTGTGCCAAGCCGTTCATCCCGACGCCGCCGGCGCCGATGAAGTGGAACCGCTTGCGGGCCAATTTCAATCGGCTCACGGTGCTTACGGCGGCCCCCTCGTCGCTGCCGGGCGAGCGGAAACCCGTGTCAACAGCTTGTGTATTCGGTTGGCTCATAGCATCCTTTCTGTGACCGTTTGCTCCTCAAACAGGTCCCGACATAGTGTAGCACGCAAAACGGCCCCTATAAAGAAAAAACTCCTGCTCGCACGAGCAGGATGCGGACGCAAAGCCTCTAACCACGTCCTGGGTGTGGCTTGCCCGCTATGCCATACATCGACCGTTTGGACGAAGTCTCTTGAGGCTCTGTTGCCGGTATGTCTATTGAGCGAAGCGGGACGCTCGGCCGGAGCGTAGAGCAATACGCTGTTGACTTGCATCGGTTCTGATGGTACTCTATCGCTGGGCAATTTAAGGAAGCCGACATTATGGAACTATCCTGGACGATGAAATTGAGAATCGCCGCCGCTGCAGCCGTCGGCGTGATCCTGATTGGAATTCTGGCGTGGCCTCTGGCGGCGCCGTCTGAGATGACCGGCGCTATCAGCCCCGGCGGCGCCGTGACCGTCGTGCTGCTGGCGTTGCTGGCCGGCCTGATTGCTTATTTCGTTTCGTGGCCTCATGGCCGGGAGATCGGAATACTGGCAGTCCCCTTTGGGTTGACCGTCTGGGCGGTGCGTTCCGGCACGATGGCCGCTTTAGTGCAGTTGAACCCCACAGATGCGGAGCGTCAATCTCTTCTTGAATCGCTCAGGTGGCAGTCGCTTTTCTGGCTCGTTGTAGTTGCCGCCGGGTTTGTTGGGCCGATGTTGTGCCAAAAAGTGCTGTCTCGCAAGAAGAATCTCGCGCAGGAGCAGAAGTCTAAATTCAAGCCGGTGAAACACTTAAGTGCAATAATCGCGGTGGCTGCGGCAGCTTTCATCGCGCAGTTTTGCATCAAAATATTTGCCCAGGATATAAGATTATCAGACGATAGTTTCGGCTCGGTTGTAGCTCAGCCGGCCATAGGACAGATCGGGTTTGCGGTATTGCTGTCATTTGGCCTTGCCGCCTTTACTGTCCGGAAACTGCTCGGTGTTGGCTACGTCTGGCCCATAATTGCCACTTCAATCGTAACTGCTTATTCGGTAAGCGTTTATGCAAATCACGCGCAATATCTTGCTCAGCAATGGCCTGCGGTTTTCTTCGCGAATGCGGCTTCTGCGGTATCGCCCGTGCAAATGGTCGCTTTCGGGACCCTGGGTTCCGTCGCCGGCTACTGGATGACGGCCCGTTATGACTTTTGGCGAAAGTACGAGATGTGACGGCCTCAATCAGACGGCTTAGCCAAAATTCCCATATCTTTTTTTAAACCTCAAAATTTGCATAAGTTCGGCTATTGTCTAAACTTATGTGTATAATGCCTCCAGAATTGACTTCTTTACCCCGGCAAAAAACCGCAATTGCCTGTTTTTGGTCTTCGAATTAGCCGAAATATACTTGTGTTAACGGTGTGCCGGTAGGATACCGCTCTTGAGCTAAGTAGTTATGGAATAAAGGCATATAAAAGTTTCCTTAGGAGCAAAAGGACGAACAGCCGCCTGGAATTTTCGTAATGTATAGTGTGGTAAAACCAGCGGACAAAAGGAGTTAGCAATGTTGGTTCTGAGCAGACAAAGAGATGAGTCGATTATGATCGGCGATAATGTCGAAATCATTATCGTTGATGTTCGTGGGGACAAGGTTCGTCTCGGTATAACGGCTCCGAAGGAGATACCGGTTCATCGCAGAGAAATATACGACGCGATCCAGCGTGAAAAAGCCGAGAAAAAGGAGGCCGAGAAGCAGCAGGAGAAAGAACCCAAGGCCGAGCAGGAAGAAACACCCCAGACCGATCCCGAAGAAGAGCCTAAAACACAGCCTTTCAAGAAACCCAAGTAGCGGCAGCAAATCGCCCTAAACCACCTCTTTGGGCATTTTCGCCCAAATCATTCTTATCTCAATTCTATCCGTTTTTGTTGGTGCCCGATAATTCAGATTCTTCGCGCCGGCCGGGAGGCAATGATTTTTCTTGCCCCAGGGGATGCAGAAGTCGTGTTGCGTGGTGCGCCTTCCGCCATTAGAATGCCGGCGTGCGGGCGGCAGAGCTTTGGATTCGATCGGAATGCTCGAATACATTACGGATAGAGACATATACGAGCAGGTCATTTGCGGGCGGATTGCAAAGGCCCGCAAGTTCCTCTGGATAGCGACCTCCGACCTGAAAGACCTTCACGTCGATAAGGGCGGCAGGAGAGTGCCGTTTCTTGAGGTTCTGTCCGATTTGGTGCATAGGCGCGTGGAGATACGCCTGCTGCACGCCAAAGAGCCGGGGCCGGCTTTTCGAGAGGATTTCGACAAGTACCCGAACTTGATAAAGGGCATGGAGCGAATCCTGTGCCCGAGAGTGCATCTGAAGGCCGTGGTTGTTGATGGCGATTTCGCCTACTCCGGCAGCGCCAATCTCACCGGCGCCGGCATGGGCGCCAAGAGCGAGCACAAAAGAAACTTCGAGTCCGGCATTATCACCGACGACCAGCGAATCATCGGCAAAATCATGGAGCAGTTCGACAACATCTGGCGAGGGACCCACTGCCCCTCATGCAAACGAAAAGAATTCTGCGCCGACTACAAAGACATTTTAGCTTAGTACTGTATCTCGCACGTTCCCCGCGTATGTGGGAGGAGATAACCTCGTTGCTGCGCTCCTCCTAAGAGAGTAGGTCTTGCCGGCATTGGTAGGGTGGGCAAATTCCGTTTTTGCCCACGCGGATTAAGCTGACGTACAATCACCCGATTGAATCCGCGTGTGCAACAAGTTGCACACCCTACGCTCTCCCCTGAAATTATCTGACAGCGAAAATTTTGACTTGGTCGTTGATTCTAATTTTGCCAGTTTCAGAACGGAGCTTGTTATTCTTCAGTAACTGCTCTATGCAACCACGTATTTCTTTACGAGAAAAGCGACCAAAACATTCTCGGGTTACGTTCAGGATCACGGTACCTCGTTGTGTGGGTTGTGAAGCATGTTTGAGTATGATCGGAGGTAACTTCTCAATATCAGGGACCAGCTCAACGGATCGCATTTCGAACAAAGTGGGGTCTTTGGGTCTTGCGAGGTCAGCGAGTGTTCGCAGACTCTTGACCATTTGCTCGTTCATCAGAATCAATGCGTCCGGATGACGGGAGCCGAATATCAAATAGTATTTTGGAACAGTATGATGAGGTAACGCTTTAACTGCATGCTGACAGACTTCTTGAAATCTGATTTTGTCCCATCCATAGTTGAAGGTTGAAAAAAGCGATGGCTACTCCTGCCTGGTCTGACGTAAGATCAGGCGAGGATTTTGACGAACAGTCATAGAAAGGAGTAGCCATGCACAAGACAGAGTA
>Ga0210377_10001640_pt1 | contig 20318 bp, 18 predicted proteins | sample PLM4_65_b1redo_FD_155480 | JGI IMG/M metagenome (GOLD analysis project Ga0210377, IMG submission 155480) | Groundwater sediment microbial communities from an aquifer in East River, Colorado, USA - PLM4_65_b1 redo | ecosystem: Environmental > Terrestrial > Soil > Riparian zone | place: USA: East...
CAAAACCTTTTCCCTGGGATCGATAAGCCCCGTTGGATTCGTGACGGGGTTAAAGAAACTAAAGACAGAGGTGGTGACGTGATGGAAATAATCCCTGTAGTTGATGTTGGACAGGTCTGCATTGATCCTCAGGTTTTCCAGGGGGGTGCAGGTGACCGTGTAGGCATGTTCCATCCAGCCGGAAGTAAGCGAGTTGTAGGACGACCTGCCGACGACATCGACTTGTTTCACCGGGTAGAGCCAGAGGTCGACTCCTTCCTCCTCACGGAGGCGGCTGCCACTGTTTTCGCTCTTCACGGCGCTCAAGCCGATGGCATAATACTTCGGCATACTGTGGGCGATTCTCCCGCCATAAACAATGTCCCCGCCATTAAAGTTCGGTTCCGTGACTACGGGCGTGCCGACAAAGAGAGCTCCGCCGAATCCGGCGGCAATATCACTCCGCAGGTAAAGGCCGTCGAGCTTTTCGGTCGCCACACCTTCAGCAACGAACTGGCGTCCGGCATTGAACAGGAGGTTGTTCCGGTTGGACTGGAAGCTGAGATAGCCGTACTGGAGATCGCCGTCCTGGTATTTGTCGGTGCTCTTGTCCCTGAGATCGATGCGCCCCCAGCCGCCTATATTGAATGAAATGGTGCCGTGCTCCCCCGTATCCGCCCCTGAAAGACGCAGGTATTCATAGAGCGGATAGAGTTTTCTGTTGTCCGTCGACTCCTTGATACGGAAAATCGTGTTCGACTCTCCGGAAATTGACGTTGCGTTCGCCGTTCCCAGTGCGGAGATGAGCAGGGAGCATACGGCCGCAATGCTCCCGAACATCTTCAGGGCATAGGGAAACGCATATCCTGACTTCCTTGTGTGATGGCTTTTCAAGTCATTCCCTCCTTTCTGTAATTTCTCAAGTTAGTATTTCATAATTGTTGCATCCTTCTTCAGTTGCGCAATGTACTGATAATAGGCTTCCAGTAACTTAAGATCACGGAGGCGGTTCATGACAATCGCCGAAATGGGCGCATACTCAAGCTTGGGAATCTTGCGGGCCGCAACCAGCTTTACGATCTGAAAGTCCGTCTGCTGGTTGCCGAGAACTTCACTCACCTCGCCGGGCTTAAGCCTGTAGACAGGATCGACGAAATCGACCGGTATCTGTTGCCACTTCTGAAAACCCAGGTTCCACGGCTCGCGACCTGCCACCTTCTCGGTTCCCATTACGGAGCGGGCAATTGCTTCGAATACGGCGCCTCCGCGGATTTTCTTCAGGGCCTCTTCGGCCTTCTGTTTATCGTCAAACTTCATAAACTCGAGATGGAGCTCTGTAGCTATCTTGTCAGCATTCTTGTCGAAGTAGTCTTTGCCGTCCTTCGGCATCAGGTTGATCTTCGAAGCAATCTGGGTATTGAAAACCCTTCTTGCCAACTCTATCCGCCTGGCTCCAGCCGGCTGACGGTCGAGTTTGGCCAGCTTCTGGCGGTAGGAGAGATCCTTGTCTAACCCGAGTTTCAGGCCTTGCTGATAGAGCAACTCCTGGTCGATGATATCATCGAGGGATTTCGTCCGGCGCACTTCGTCGCCGTGCCCCTCCCGATGACTAAAAGCAACGTCTGCAGCGGTAATGGGAGAGCCGTTGACCCTGGCAAGTACTTTTGAATCCTTGCCGGAGGTGGGGAATTGCTGCTCTTTTCCCTGACAGCCGGTAAAGCAGAGCAGCGCCGATATAAAGACAAACAATACGCGTTTCTTTGCAAACATGCACCAGTCCTTACGATGAGGTGGATTCGAGGATGAAAAACCGGCGGGCCACAAGCGGCCCGCCGGAGATAAAGCACAAAACTTATCTAATGTTGCCTAACACGGCAATTGTCGTGCCGATAACATTGAAGGTGAAGCTCGGATTATGCACACCCTTACTGGCGTCAGTCTCGACCAGCACGGCATTCCAGTTCGCCTTGGCGAGGGCACCTACGTACCCCTGGCTGTTCAGCACTGTACCGACAGCGACGGCGTCGCTCGTCCCGGCACCGTTGGTGTTCGGTGCGGCAGCCGCAGCGGTAATGCCGGCGTAGACATTTGCCGAAGATGTGGCGCCGAAGGACACCAGAGTGGCTAGCCAACCTGGAGTGGTGACCGCCGTGTTTGCAGAGTTTACAGATGGTCTGCCGAGGTTGAACAGCGTGCCGTTCACCCTGATCTGGGCAGTACGACCGGGGATGAATTCCACGGTAGCACTGTCCTGTGCCGGAGTACGGCCGGTCTTGATCAGATACGCCCTGATGCCGAGCTCGGTCACGAGGGCATTGTTCGAGGTTGTGAAGGATTTCTGAACACCGGTGCCGTCGAAGTTGCCGTGGCACTGGCTGCAGAGGGCGTTGATCTGTTCATTGACCGTCTTGGTCGCATCGGTGATGATACCGAAGGAATGGTTGGTGCCGGCACCCGATGCGCCGACCGTGAGGCCGAAGTTCGGATCGGCCGGGGTCTTCTGCAGGTGGCAGGTGACGCAGGCGTCGGCCAGGATGGAGTGCCTGGAGCGCTCGCCGATTTGACCCGTGCCGAAGAAGTAGGCATTGCGCCCCATCAGCACGTCACCCTGACAGGCCTCGTGGGGAGCGGAATAGCTATTATTGCCACTGGTGACAGCGGTTCTAAGACCCCAGTTAACGTCGCCGTCCTCGTGCAGGGTGGCGGTGGCGGAAGTGGCTGTAAAGTTACCGTTTCTCGAGTTGTGGCAGGTGATGCAGAGGGCGCCGCGGCCAACACCGTTGGCCTGGAAGCCGGCCGGGAGGAGCGGAGTTATGCCGTCAAACGCGCCGCCGGTCTGGTAGTCGCCGCGCAGGATGACAATGGCCCCGACCAGCCCGGATTGCGTGCCGGCGTTGTGTGGTATGTGGCAGGTGACGCAGGTCTGCGGCTGGACGTTGTCCGGCGTCATGCCCGCAAGATTGGCGAGACTCGTTGCGTTGAGATCCCGGCGCGGATCGCCCGCCTGGAGCTGCTTGACAAACTGGATGAAGCCCTGGCCGGTATGGCAGCCGGCGCAGCTGGTTCTGATGGAGCCACCGGAGAAACCCTCGCCAATGGCTGTCTCGAAATCGCCGTGGCCACTTTCACGCCACTCCTGGAAACGGCCGTGGCGCAGAGGCTCGCCATGACAGGTTCCGCATACGTCCGAGGAATAGCTGATACGGGCTGTAACGGCATCGTTCTTCGCAGCAATGGCGTTGGCCGGTGCGCCGACGTTGTGTGCGCCGCTGTCGTTCGGGCCATGGCAATTCTCGCACTGGACTTCGGAAAGGCGCAAAGTATTCGGGAAACCTACAAATGTCGGAGCCCCCTGCTTAAAGCTGAACCCTTCGGCGCGATACGTCTCGTCGAAGCCGCCCGCCTTGATTGCGCTGGAATACTGGGCGAAACCTACCGAGTGGCACTTGGCACAGGTGACAAGCGAATAATGGCCGGCCGGATCGCTCATCCCCTGAACCATGATCCCGCTGTGGCCGCTCTGCTTCCACTCGTCGAATTTGGCGTTGATTGGTGAATTGAAAGCGAGGCTTGCCGGGTGGCAGGCAGCCTGGGAACAGGGTGTGTCAAGAGCGCCCAACGGATTATTGTCCGTAGCGGGGACGAGTATCCCGATATACTTGCCGGCGTAGATGGTCAGGGAGAAACCGGAAACGGTCTCCGTGACGGTGTAGGTACCGACCGCATCGGGGATAAAGTGGGGGAACCGGGTGGCCGGGTCGACGAGGGCCGTAATTGTCGAGCCAGCGGGCGCCGTAATGGTCCAGTTCCAGGTGCCGGTGGCGGTATTATTCTTGCCTTGCAGCATGACCGGCTGGCCGATCGGCACATTCCTCAGACCGGGGTTCGGCACGAAGGGAAGGGTGTTGGTCGGCACACTGACTGTGGGCTTCGATGTGAAGGATTGACCGGCTATAGTAGCAGTAACCGTATAAGGGGTGACGGCCGCGCTCTCAAAGGCTTCCTGAGCAATCCCCACCACCATCAAGCGGTCAAGGGTTTCAAAGACGCGGATATCCTTGTGCGCGTTTTCCTCACCGTCTTCGTCGATAAAGACATCCGCAGGGTCGATGGACGCGAGTGCCTTCACCTCTTCGGCAACGACTGCTTTGAAAGCGGCGGTGGTCGGCTGGAGCACACTGATGCTGGCATCGGTCCCGACAACGTTCCCGGCAGCGTCCTTCCACTCGAAGGTGGCAGCCTGTCCCTGCAACGCAGGGTCGTTGACGAGAGCGGTTGCAGAAAGGGTGGCGCTGCCGTTAACGAATTTTGCGTTTGCCACGTTCACCACTGCGGCAGCGGTCTGCGTCAGCGTGACGTTGACGGTGGTGGTCTGGGTGGCGACGACCGTGACTGCCTGTGTCTTGGTGGCGTAGCCGGCTTTGGCGAAAGTGAGGGTAAAGTTGCCGTTGGGGATCGTCAACGAATAAACCCCATTGGCGTCTGTGGCTACATTCGTGATACCGGTAACCGCCGGTGACGGGGTTACGGTGATCCCGGCCAACTTGTTGCCGCCGGTGTCGGTTACCGTGCCGGAAACAGTCCCGAAGCTGGTGCCGTTGGTACCGTCATCGCCCGAGCAACCGAACATAACAGTGGTAAACAAGAGTGTGGTAAAAAGCGCCAAGTACTTGATCATCTTGTACATTTGATGACATCTCATCTAGATTCTCCTTTCATTACTTTGTTTGATTCACTGATGATGTTCACAATCTCGTTTCTCCTCCCAAGCTGCCCTCCTTTCGTTTTTTATAGTACTTCTCGAAGCTCCTGTTGTATTTTGAGGTTTAACGTTCCATGCGCAAATAGACCAACGAACTCCCGCACAACCTCGGCACGTTCCGTCGGCCGATATTCCTTGCGCAGCAGCATTTCCTCCATGTTGAAGTAGGTGAAAAACATCCCATGAAACGCCCTCGCTCCGTAAGCCGGATTAAAATCCAGCAGCGTACCCTTTCCCTGCATGGCGCAGATGTAAGCAGCCAGGGTATCAAAGACACTTTAATGGTAAACACTTACTTACTGACCCTGAAAAAATCCTTTAATAAGTAAAGCACATTCTTTGCCATTTACAACAATGATCACCCTATTAATTTTAAAAGAAATATTCTCAAATAAAAAAGGGTGGTTAACCAGTCAGCCGAACGTAGCGGAGAAATCGATGATGAAACAGGTCATGGATACATAACAAACAGCGCTGCATACATCTACCATTGTTAACGCCTTCCTGCAACCGTTACTCCGGGATTTATCAATAATGCCAGCAAAATTGCGGCCAATACTGCCAGTGACGCACCGAAGACAAAGGCAGCCTGCGAGCCCGCCTGCTGCCAGATATAGCCGAAGATCAGGCTGGCAGGCAGGGCGCCGGCGCCAATGGTAAAGTTATACCAGCCGAACGCTCCGCCCCGCTCGGCCGGTGCCGCAATGTCAACCAGCAGGGCTTTTTCCACCCCTTCGGTCAACCCGTAAAAGAGCCCGTAAAAAGCGAAGAGCAGCCAGACGTGCAATTCGGTCGTGGCGAAGGCAAAGCCTGCATAGGTCAGTGCATAGACGCCCCAGCCGCCGATGATGACCCCGCGCCTGCCGACCCGGTCAGAGAGCGCGCCGAAAGGCATTGCCGAGAACATCTTCACCACGTGGAAAAAAGTCCAGAGGAGCGGGATGCGGGCTGGAGAAACGCCGAGTTGGCCCGCCTTGAGGAGGAGGAAAACATCCGAGGAATTGCCGAGGGTAAAGAAGAAGAGAACAAGGAGATAGTTTCTCAATGCGCCCCTGGGAACCATGCGCAGGAAACTGCCGTTTTCGCCTCTCTTGCGCGGGACATCCCTGACCCGCAGCAGTATCAGGGCCACGGCCAGAAAACCGGGAATGGCGGCAAGCCAGAATACCGTCCGGATATCCTTGACAATGAAAGCGAGGAGGAACGTGGCTATCAACGGACCGACAATTGCCCCGGCATGGTCCATGGAACGGTGAAAGCCGAACGCCTTGCCACGCATGGACGCGTCGGTCGAATCGGCGATCAGGGCATCGCGGGGCGAGGTCCGCACCCCCTTCCCGACCCTGTCGAAGAAACGAAAGCAGAGTACGGCGGCAGGGGTAGCGGCCAAGGCGATCAGCGGCCGGGCGCAGGCAGAAACGGTGTAGCCGAAAAGCACCAGCTTCTGCCGGTCCTTGACCCTGTCTGACCAGATGCCGGAAAAAAGCTTCAGCAGCGAGGCGGTCGACTCCGCTACCCCCTCAATTATCCCGAGAAAAGCGGGGCCGGCTCCGAGCACCGTCGTCAGAAAAACCGGCAGCAGCGGATAGATCATCTCGCTTGAAACATCGGTTAGAAAGCTCACGAACCCGAGTATGAGCACATTGCCGGTTATGCCCCTGAACACCACGAAAACCTCCCTCCTTATTCCTTCCCCTCATAGTTTAGCGACAAAAAAAGCGCGGGCAATTAGCGCCTGCGCTTTTTAGGTTCATACTTATTGGGACGTCGATTTTGCGTCAGGCCAAGGCAGCTGAAGGATGACGCGGAGGCGTAGTACCCAGAGGGCATAAACAGCGCTACGCCGCACAAGGAATCCCGAAAGCGAACGCCGGCATGGCGTAAAAGCGGCGTTCCTATTCCCCCAGATAGGTGTAGCCAAGGAGCGTTTTGTCCAGAAGCTCCAGGAAGTGGCTGCTCTCTTCAATGGAGATTTTTCGTAAAGCAACGTCTTTTTCCAGATTGTCCCGGACGCGCTTGAGGATCTCCGGTCCCTTGTACTGCACGTACTTCAGGCTTTCCCAAGTGGCGTCACCGTTGATGACCGTGTCGATCTTGTAGTTGGTCTTCTTGCTGAAGGTGATGTGGACAGCGTTTGTATCGCCGAACAGGTTGTGCATGTCCCCGAGTATTTCCTGGTAGGCGCCGATGAGGAAGAAGCCGATGTAATAATCCTCGTCCTTGCGGATCTTGTGCAGCGGGAGGTACTTGGTCCGGCCGTTTTCGCCGACGAAGCTGGTGATCTCCCCGTCGGAATCGCAGGTGATGTCGGCAATGGACGCCATGACGTCCGGCTTCTGGTTGAGCCGCTGGATAGGGACAATGGGGAAGAGCTGATCGATGGCCCAGGAGTCCGGAACCGACTGGAAGAGGGAGAAGTTGGCGAAATAGGTCTGGCGGAGGGCCAGCTGGAAGTTCTGCAGCTCTTCCGGTATCGGCTTGATCTTCTCGACGATGCTGTTGATTTTCCGGATGATCTTGGCATAGAGCCACTCAGCCATGGCCCGCTCGTTCAGGGTCAGGTAGCCAAGGTTGAAGAGGCTCACCGCCTCGTTTATGAGCTGGAGCGTATCGTGGTAATCTTCCCGCAGCGAGTAGCGGTCGATGCTCTTGTAGATGTCCACCAGCTTCTTGACCGTCGGCGCCAGCTTTTCCGTTCCGCTGAGGGTTTCTTCGAAATCCGGCATGATGTTCTGGGTGTTGGTGTTGAGGACGTTGGTCACCAGCACCGAGTAGTGGGCAACGGTGGCCCGTCCCGACTCGGAAATGATGTTGGGACACTCCACCCCAGCATCATCGCAGATGTTCTTGATCTGGTAGATGACGTCGTTGGCATACTCCTCGATGGAGTAGTTGACGCTGGAGAAATAGCTGGACTTGGAGCCGTCATAGTCAACCCCCAGGCCGCCGCCGATATCGAGATATTCGATACCGACCCCCAGTTTTTTCATTTCGGCATAGATCCTGGTCCCCTCGATGAGCGCCGTCTTGATCTTGTCGATCTTGGTAATCTGGCTGCCGATATGGAAATGGAGCAGTTTCACATTGCCGATGAGGCCGTTCTTTTCCAGGATATCGATGGCAGCAATGATTTCCGACATGCGGAGGCCGAACTTGGCATCCTCGCCGCCGGACGTGGCCCACTTGCCGGTCCCCTTGGACGAGAGTTTCACCCGGATCCCCAGCTTGGGAGCAATACCGGTCTTTTTGGAGAGGGCGATGATCTTCTCCAGTTCGAACAGCTTCTCAACGACGATAGTGATGTCGTAGCCGACCTTTGTGGCATAGAGGACCGTCTCGATATACTCGTTATCCTTGTAGCCGTTGCAGATGATGGGGAGGTTGCTGCCGGTGGAGATGGAGATTCCCGCCACCAGTTCCGGTTTTGAGCCTACCTCGAGGCCGATGTTGTAGCGCTTGCCGAAGTTGGCTATCGCCTCCACCACCTGGCGCTGCTGGTTCACCTTGATGGGATAGAAGGTCTGGTACTTGGCCGGATAGTCGTTTTCCTGGATGGCATTCTTGAAGACCCGGTTGATGCTGGCAATGCGCCCCTGGAGGACATCCATGAACCTGAGGAGGATGGGCGGCTTGATCTTCCGCTTGATCAGGTCGTCGACAAGCGCCCGCAGATCAATGGAATGTTTTGAGGTGGGGGAAGGATGAACACAGACGTTCCCCTTTTTGTTGATGGAGAAAAGATCGGCTCCCCAGTTGTCGAGGTTGTAGATCTTGGCGGAGTCGTTGATTGACCAGCGTTCCATATATAGTCTCCAGCTTGCGATGTTGAAATGCGAACCCCTCCCCCGCCTCCCCTTGTCAGGGGAGGAGCCTCTGCTTCCCCCCTGACAAGGGGGGATCGAGGGGGGTTGGTTTTAAGTTGTTACGACAACCTGCTCCTGAAATCCTCGTACCCGAAGCTCCGCAGCACCCTCAGCTCCCCGGTGTCCGGCTCGAAGGTGCAGATGTGCGGGTGTTGGATGCCGTTGAACATCGTGGTCTTCACCATGGTGTAATGGGCCATGTCCTCGAAAGCCAGCCGGTCGCCGGGGGAGAGGGGCCGCTCGAAAGACCAGTCGCCGATGACGTCTCCCGCCAGGCACGATGGGCCGCCGAGGCGGTAGGTATGTGGCTTCTCGCCGGGATCGAAACCGCCGGCAATACCGGGACGGTAGGGCATCTCCAGAATGTCCGGCATGTGGCAGGTGGCCGAGACGTCCAGGATGGCGATATCCATGCCGTTCTCCACCACGTCAAGCACCTCGCTCGTGAGGATGCCGGTGCCGATGGCGATCGCCTCACCCGGCTCCAGGTAGACCTCCACGCCGTATTTTCCCTTGAAATACCTGATCAGTTCAACCAGGGCGTCGATGTCGTACCCTTCACGGGTGATGTGATGGCCGCCTCCCAGGTTGAGCCATTTCATCCCCGGCAGAAACGCCCCGAATCGCTCCTCGAACACTCGGGCAGTCCGCTCCAGCGGCTCGAACATCTGTTCGCAGAGGGTGTGAAAATGCAGCCCTTCGACCCCGCTCAAGGACCTGCCCTCGAATTCGGCACGGCGGATGCCGAGGCGCGAGTTGGGGGCGCAGGGGTCGTAGATCTCGGTGTGCCCCTCGGTGTGCTCCGGGTTCACCCGCAGACCGATGGAAACACGACCCTTCTCCTTCTCCCAGAGCGGCCGGAAGCGTTCCAGCTGTTTGAAGGAGTTGAAGACCAGGTGGTTCGAGATCTGCAGGAGTTCGACGACGTCGCTCTCCTTGAAGGCGGCGGCAAAGCTGTGCACCTCCCGGCCGAATTCCTCCCGGCCGAGACGTGCTTCCCAGGGGGAGCTGGCGCAGACCCCATGGAGGGTCTCCCGGATGAGCGGGAAAACGCTCCACATGGAGAACGCCTTCAGCGCCATGAGTATTTTGGCCCCGCTCTTTTGCTGAACATGGTCAAGGATGGCCAGGTTATGGCGCAGCCGTCCCAGGTCCACCACGTAGGCGGGGGACGGGGCAAGCTTGAGGATTTTGTCGATGTCGATACCGGTCATGGTTTACTGTTTTTTTGCCGAAGTTTTGTTGCACATATCAGGGATGCGTTTCAACCGGTAGTTTCGCCAGTACAAAAGCATACATAACCTGAGCAGCCTCGAATGCTGTCTGAAACTCTTCCGGTTCAGGCTCAACAAAGTCACCTGGGTAACGATACTCTACGGCAAGAGGTGTCAACAGTCGCGCAGTTTCAATACAGTCAACCCATGCGGGGTCGACATCCACTGCTTGGGTAACCAGCAGTTCAATATCGTGAGACTTCTCAAAACGCACATCATGATAGAGCAGGTACCCCTTCACCGCCTTTTCCGCAGCCTGCTGGCAATGATAGGCAGCCGTGTCGAGAAGTGGCGTTGCCCCTCCGGCCAGTTCACGGGCCGAGAGGAGATCGCGGTAAGCCTTGATCATCCAGCTTCTGGTCAGTTCCTCCTTAATGCCGCTCATACAGCACCCTTCCCTTTTCAAACACCTGACACTCCAGCGAGGCATACACATGGCGGTATTTTTCCGCCTCTGCCCTTGTGCGCACAAGCACATCCTTGGCCACCCGCAAACCGCCCAGACAGGCAAGTGCCCGCCGAGCCCTCTGCAATTGGCGTTCGCTGCTCTCCGGCACAATCACGTAGAGATCAACATCACTCCCCTCATCAGGAGTACCCCAGGCGTGTGAGCCAAAGAGGATCACCTGCTCCGGCTGAAACGCCTGCACCAGGCGATTGGTCATCTCGGCCAACAATGATTCGTCAATTTTCGCCATAGACTATTCTCCCTGCTGCCGCTGCTGCGGCTGAACAACAGAAGAAACCTTCGCAGCCGACCCTTCCACCGCTTTGACAGCAATAGCCTGGACCTGACTATAGGACTTTTCCACCTGATCAGTAAGCATAGCGATACGGGCTGACTGGTCCTTCACCAGAGCTTCTAGCGAAGCGATCTTTGACGAGAGCACATTCCGCTCCCCTTCAAACTCCATCTGCAGCAGATCAAGTTTGTATTTCGCTTCGGTCTGCACGGCGCTGACGGCAACCTTGACTTCACGTGAGACAGTTGCTTCCAGCTCCTTAGGGAAAGCAGTAACTTTCGCCCGCAGATCGGCCAGTTCCTGCTCCTGACGGGAAAACGCCTGCTCTCGCTCGGCAAACTCCCGATCATTCTGCTCTCGGCGCAGCGCTATCTCACGTTCGAGCCTCTCCTTTTCTTCAGCAAATCCATTCTTCTCCTTCTCAAAGAGATCCTTTGCAGCCTGGCGCTCCCGCTGCAGTATATACTCGAATTCCTCTTTCTCCCGATCCCGTTTCTTAGAATCAAGCACCTCCTGCTCCTTGATCTCGGCGGCACGCATGGATTTTTCCTTCTGCCATTCAGTTCGCATCTCCTCAACCTCTCGGCTGAGTGCCTCCTTGCGGGCTGCCATGTCGGCCTCGAACTCCTCTTTCTTCAGGTTCTGGGCCTCGATAAGGGCGCTTAGGCTGGATGCCGCTCTTTGAATTTCGTAAATCTCGGCAAGCTCCTTCTCTTTTTCAGTGATGGCCTTCTTCACCGACTGGTAACGCCCGGACTCCTGCTCCAGACGGTCGGATAGTGTGGTCAGCACCTTCCCAACCTCTCCCTTGAGCCCGCCAAGGTCGCGGATGATGGTATCAGCGGTCAGCTCATCAGCGACGGCAACAACCTGTTTAATAGCCTTTTCCGCCACCTTCTGTTCAGGAGTTGCAGCCGTCTCCCGCTTCTCCTCCATCTGTACCAGCAGGTCATTATAGGCATCCAGCATCTCCTGCTTGGTATTTGTAGTGGAAAGCTTTTTTGTTACGGGTTTACGTTCAGCCATATATCCCCCCTTAGTCCATTTGGTGTTTATTGCCGAGCCGGATTTTGAACGTAGCTTTACAGCTCCGGCCACTCGCCGCCGTCATTCACAACCGTCGGCAGCCCCATCGGCCCCAGCACATCCAGGAAAACCTCCGGATCGAACTGCTCCATGTTCCAGACCCCCGGCTTGTGCCACTTGCCGGTGAGCATCATGATGGCGCCGACCACCGCCGGCACGCCGGTGGTGTAACTGATGGCCTGGGACTTGACTTCCTTGTAGCATTCCTCGTGGTCGCAGATGTTGTAGATGTAGACCTGCTTCGGCTTCCCGTCCTTGAGGCCGCGGGCGATGACGCCAATGCAGGTTTTGCCCTTGGTGAGCGGCCCCAGGCTGCCGGGATCTGGGAGCAGCGCCTTCAGGAACTGGATCGGCACGATTTTCTGGCCGCCAAACTCCACCTCGTCGATCCGGGTCATACCGACGTTCTGCAACACCTCCAGGTGCTTCAGGTAGTTGTCGGAGAAGGTCATCCAGAACTGGGCCTTTTTGATGGTCGGGATATGCTTGACCAGCGACTCCATCTCCTCGTGGTAGAGGCGGTAGATGTTCATCGGCCCGATCCCCTCGGGGAAGTCGAAGGAGTGCCTGGTAGTCAGCGGCGGGCTCTCAAGCCACTGCCCGTTTTCCCAGTGGCGGCAGGTAGCGGTCACTTCGCGGATGTTGATCTCCGGGTTAAAGTTGGTGGCAAAGGGCTGGCCGTGGCTCCCCGCGTTGGCGTCGATGATGTCGATCTCCTCCACCACGTCCAGGTATTTTTTGGCGGCAAGGGCGGTGTAGACGTTGGTGACGCCGGGATCGAAACCGGAGCCCAGGAGCGCCATCAACCCCTTCTCCTTGAACCGTTCCTGATAGGCCCACTGCCAGGAGTACTCGAACTTGGCGGTGTCGAGCGGCTCGTAGTTGGCGGTATCCAGGTAATCCACGCCGGTCTCCAGACAAGCGTCCATGATGGTCAGATCCTGGTACGGCAGCGCGACGTTGATCACAAGCTTCGGCTGCTCCCGCTTTATCAGTTCAACGAGCTCGGGGACGTTGTCCGCATCGACCCGCGCCGTCCTGATCGAGTTGCCGAGCTGGGCCGCGATGGCATCGCACTTGGACTTGGTCCGCGAGGCAAGCGTGATTTCGCTGAAGATATCGCGCCGCTGGGCGCATTTGTGCGTAACGACCTGGCCGACGCCGCCGGCACCGATTATCAATACTTTGCTCATATCTCCTCCTTCGTAGACGGCGCCATATTTGCGCGCTAACGTCGCCTCTTCGTCGAGAGACTCCTCGACGTAGCGCTGCTACGTCTGCGGGCCTCTCTCCTCACAACCGCCGTTATCATCGCAAATCTGACGCCGCATCAACATTTTTTCTAAATCTAGTGATGCAGGAACGCGATTTTTTCGTCCTGGCAAGGCTGTCAAGGGAGAGCGCGGAGGCGTAGCTGCGCTACGCCGCACAAGCGAACCCGAAGACTTACGCAGCCAGGGCGGAAAAGGCGCGTTCCGGCCTAGTAGTAAAAGGTTGGTGGGGTGACGACCCACAATATTCTGGCCTGACCTTTGCCGATATTCTTCACCGAATGCCGCTTGTCAGAGGAAAAATAAAAACATTCATCCTTCTTTACCGTGTAGAGCCGATCATCGAGTCGGAGCTGAATCTTGCCCAAGAGGATAAAGCCGAACTCCTCCCCCTCGTGAAACGGCTGCTCATCCATTTCCTCGCCAGGTTCGAGCGTCACGAGCACCGGGTCCATCTCCCGGTTCTGCGCCCCCGGTACCAGCAGTTCTACCCTGATCCGGTCATCGTCATTGGTGGCCTGGACCCGGGAATCCTTGCCGTAGACGATGTCCTCATCGATGCTCTCGCTGAAAAACTCCTGCATGTTGATGCCGAAAACGTCAATGATGTCCTTGAGGGTCGCTATGGAAGGGGATGTAGCATCATTTTCCAACTGGGAAATATACCCTTTGGTCAGGTCTGCGCGGCTGGCCAACTCCTCCTGGGTGAGGGAATTGGCCAACCTGAGCCGCTTTAAGCGCTCACCTATCTTCAAGCGATCCTCCGAGTTTAGTAATTCTAAACAATTTGTTTTCTGACCAGTTTAGCATTTCTAAACATTCTGTCCACCAGCGGGTTTAGTATTTGTAAACTTTCTGTTTAACCTTTACACGCGGAAAGTGGTTTATAATATAAAATAACGGGCATGTCAAACTTTTTTGACCGAGATAATTTTTCTGAATGCGGACCAACAACTAACAGTATAATAGATGTTTCCCATGCCAGTTTCGCTTGTTTTTTGCATCCTCCAGCGGAATATGCCCCACCTCACCAAGTTAAAAAGCAGATAAAGTTCGTGCCGGCCAAAGCTTCTGTCCAATTTAATTGACTTTTGCCAACGGATTTATTACCTATCAAGCTGTGAATAGCGCGGGGAGCATTTATGAATAAGGAGAACACGTCATGCTGAAGGACAAAAAGATCGGTTTTATTGGCGGAGGTAACATGGCTGAGGCCCTTATCAAGGGGCTCCTGGCAGGCGGGGTTCCGGCAAGGGATATTGCGGTGGCGGAGCCTGCCACAGAACGCCGGGGATTTCTCCAGGAACGCTACTCCGTTGCCGTCGGCAACGAGAACAGCGCCATTGCCACTGCCTGCGACGTGATAATCCTCTCAGTCAAGCCACAGGTTTGCAGCGAGGCGCTGGACAGTGTCAGGAAGGCGCTTACGCCGGACAAGCCCCTTATTTCGATCCTGGCGGGTATAACCACCGCCGCCCTTGAATCCGCATTAGCAGGGAAACCACGGGTGGTGCGGGTCATGCCGAACACCCCCTCGCTTGTCATGGAAGGTGCAGCTGCCATCTGTGCCGGCGCCCACGCCACCGGTGAAGACATCTCCGTTGCCCGCCATATCTTCGAACTGGTCGGCAAGACCTGGCTGGTGGAAGAGAAGTTGCTGGACGCCGTCACCGGCCTCTCCGGCAGCGGCCCGGCATACGTCCTTACCTTCATCGAGGCACTCTCCGATGCCGGTGTCAAAAACGGCCTTTCCCGCGACATCGCCACAGGCCTTGCGGCACAAACGGTATTCGGCACTGCCAAGCTGCTCCTCGAAACCCGTGAGCACCCCGCCGTGCTCCGCGACAGGGTGACTTCCCCCGGCGGCACAACCATTGCCGGCATGTACGCCCTGGAAAAGGACCGGTTCCGCAGTGCCGTCATCAATGGTGTTGATGCCGCAATTGCCCGATCAAAGGAGCTGGGGAAGAACTGAGGGGCACGGGGCACGGCCTTGTATTGAATCGAACACACAAAAGAAGGCGGGGATGCCCATCCCCGCCTTCTTTTGTCTGAACCACCGCTGTCTTGCCTTACACCCGCAGAAGTGCGTTGTCAATGTTCTACTCAAATAGAGTATGCAAAAAATTTGAATGCTGCATTTTAATGAACAAGAGAGAAGACGTCGGGTATTCCGAGGTGAGTGAAAGCAACACAAATTTTCTTCTTGACAAATATAACGTCATTATATATATGTTTTATATAAAGACCATATAAAACAAAACGAGGTCGTTTATGTCTCCAAGAAACATGCAGTTCGGTCGGGAAGAAATCATTGATGCCGCTTTTAATCTGGTTCGGGAAAAAGGATGGGACGGATTTTCTGTGCAGGCCGTTGGGAAGGCGATCAACTCTTCCACCATGCCGATCTACTCTCAATTCGCCAATGTGCGGGAGTTGGAGGACGCCGTCTGCATCAAGGCCATGGATCTGCTCAAGGAAAGGTTGCTGGTGGACAGAACCGGCGACAAATGGATCGATCAGGCTATCAGCTATGTCAATTTTGCCGTGGAGGAAAAACATCTATTCCGCTGCCTGGGGGACGGTAGAAATATCGAGTTGCAAAACAGGCTCGGCATGGGACTGGTGCAGTTCATTGACGACACCCTGGCCGACTATCCGCTCTTTGCGGGCTTAAGCGAGATGGAGTTCAAGATGATCAGACTATCGCGGATGATGTTTGCCCAGCGGCTGGCGTTTTGGCTGAACAACGACATCAATTTTCTACAGGCAAAAGGGATCGAGACCGAAGATTTCATCCGCCGGACCAGCAAGGCGATCTTCGACGGGTTCACGCTGCAGTTTCAGGACGAGGAATAGTTCCAAGTCGCTAACTTTTGAGTATGGGGAGAAGTGAAATGAAGATATGGTGGCACCGTCTGTTGAAGCGCACTGCCATGGTTGCAGTGTTCCCTGTTGTGTCGATGGTTTTCCTTTCCGGGCGCGGAGAGTGCGCTCCTGCGGTCAAGCCTGAGTACGGAGGAACGCTTACCGTGGCGGTTGAAGCCGATAGCAGAGGATTTGATCCGATCAAGGCGGGATTTCTGAGTCCTCAAGCCCGAAGTGTCGCCATGGCGATCGAGGAACGGCTGTTCGACATGGACGCGAAGGGGAAACTCGTGCCGGAACTCGGTCTTTCTGCTACCCCCTCGAAAGACGGCAAGAGCTGGACAGTAAAGCTGCGCAAGGGGGTGTCGTTCCATGACGGAATCCCCTTCAATGCCGATGCAGTGGTCCAGCATTGGGAGCGGCTACTCGACCCGAAGAACCGCTTTCGGGGATTGGTGACGATGCAGCCGATAGAATCGGTGAAGAAAGTTGACGAGTTTACCGTCCGTTTCCAGTTGAAGCATGCCTGGGTTCCTTTCAGAGACGTTATCGCCTCGACTAACGGCATCGCGGCCTATATCCCCTCCCCCAAGGCGGTAAAAGAAGGGACCCAGGATTTGGCGCCCGTCGGTACCGGTCCATACAAGTTCAAGGAATGGCTTGCCAACGACCGGCTGGTGGTGGCCCGGAATCCCTCTTACTGGCGGAAGGGGAAACCGTTCCTGGACAGCGTCATTTTCCGTACGGTTCCCGATATGCAGACCCGTTTTGCCGGTCTGAAATCCGGGGAATTGGACGTAATCCTGACCGACCGGGGCGCCAGTATCCTGCAGGCAAAGGAAGACAGATCGCTCAAAGTCTACAGCAGTGACGCCACCGGAGCGGAGACATTCATCTTCAATACCTCGAAGCCACCCCTGAATGATGTGCGGGTGCGCCGGGCGCTGTCCTATGCCTGGAACCAGGAGTTTTACATCAAGGCGAGCTACAAGGATACCATCGCCGTGGCCCAGGACCCCTTCGGCTGCACGATTGTATGCGGTGATCTCGGCTATCGGGGATACAATCCCGAGAAGGGGAGACAACTCATTGCCGAGTACGGCAAACCGGTCAATCTGGAGTTGCAGGTCACCAATACCCCCCGCGGACGGGAGTTCGGCGAGATCATTCAGCGGCTGTACAAGGAGATCGGCGTGACAGTCATCATCACTCCTCTGACCCTGGGACAGAGGAACAAAAAAGTTTTTGCCGGGGATTACCAGATGACAGGCTGGCAACTGTTCGATGCAACTGATATGGGACCGACTCTCTATGCCAATCTCTTTTCAAAGAGCGAGATGAATTTCAGCCATTACCAGAATCCGGAAATGGATAAACTGCTGACGACCCTGCAAATGAGCACCAACAACAAGGAGCGGCAGAAGGCTCTGTGCGGTGTTGCCAAACAGGTAAACGACGAAGCGGTATTCCTCTACCGTGGCGCGCTGCGCTACAACGCCATTGCCAAGACGGCTGTCAAGGGGATCTCGAATGTTGATCACGGGTTCGTCCGCGTCAGTGATATCTGGTTGAAGCAAGGAAAGTGATCAGTTTATGCCTGAATTAACCGTCAATGCCCTATCCTGCACCCACTGCGGACTCTGCGCCGAAACTTGCCCGTGGGGACTGATCGTTGTTCCGAAAGACGGCTTGCCGCACCAGGTCAAGGATACCGCGAAGCGCTGCATCGTCTGCGGCCATTGCGAAGCGGTCTGTCCGACCGGCTCCATGCAACTGGACGACCAACAGCTTGCCCCGACCGTCAATCTGCCGCAACCCGCTGAAATCGAACCTGCGCGGCTTAGTGCATATCTGCGAATGCGCCGCTCGATTCGCCGTTTTCGAGAGGAGCCGGTGGATCGTGCCACAATCAAACAGATTATGGAGATAGTGCGATTTGCGCCGACCGGCAGGAACAGGCAGGATGTCCACTGGCTCATGATCCACGACACACAGGAACTGCGGCGGCTGACGTCTATGGCAATTGAATGGATGCGAGAAACCATCGCCGGTGATAATCCGCTGGCCGCACGCTACAACCTGACCGGTATGGTGAAGGCATGGGAGGAGGGGCGCGACCATATCTGCCATAACGCGCCGCATCTGCTCATCGCCCATGTCCACGAGGAAAATCCGGTTGCCCGGACAAACGCCATCATTGCCCTGGCGCATCTGGATATTGTCGCCCCGGCCTACGGTCTCGGCGCCTGTTGGGGGTGGAATCTTCATGCAGGCCTTGAACAGCTGGGAGCCTCTGCGTGAAGCCGTTGACCTCCCTTCCGGACACGCGCCGGTTCACTGCCTGATGCTCGGCTATCCGGCAATCCGCTACCAGCGGCCACCCAAGCGTAATCCGGCTGCCATTGTCTGGCGTTAGCTGGCTGTTCGCCTGAAGGAGTTTCACTTGGGGGAAATAGTGGACAAGACAAACTTATGATCGAGTCGGTCAGTCACATAACTTTCATGGTCCATGATCTTGACAGGACAGCACATTTTATGCGGACTATTTTCGATGCAGAAGAGGTCTATGGAAGTCAGAAGAAGAACTTTTCCATCTCAGGCGAGAAGTTCTTCATCATTGGTGGTACCTGGATAGCTGTAATGGAAGGCAAGAGATCGGCAGAGCGTTCCTATGATCACGTGGCCTTCAAGATCCCTGATGCGGAATTTGATGAATATGAGTCCAGGATAAGGCAACTTGGCGTAGAAATTATGCCCGGACGTGATCGGGTTGAGGGTGAGGCGAGGTCGATCTACTTTTTCGATTATGACAACCATCTTTTCGAGTTGCACACGGGAACTCTCCAGGAGAGATTGTCGCGATATTCCAAGGGATGAACATTTTACAGGTGAGTAATTAATGCGGTTCTTCGTAGGGAAATTTCTCCATCTGCTCGCAGTAGTCTTCGCCGTCACGGCACTCACTTTCGTGATGCTCAATTTACTGCCGACCAGCATTGCCCACGAGATTGCCGGCCAGAGCGCCACCGCCGGCGACGTCGCCGCGATCCGGGAGCAGCTCGGCCTGAATGATCCGGTGCTGGTGCGCTACGGGAAATGGCTGGCCGGCGCAGTACGTGGGGATCTCGGCTCTTCCCTTGTCACCGGACAACCGGTTGCCAGGACCATTTTTTCCCATCTGCCGGTTACCCTTGAGCTGCTCCTCCTGTCGCAGCTTTTTGCCCTCCTGCTGGCCGTCCCCATCGGTATCGTCTCCGCCTGGCGGGCCGATTCGAAAATGGATCGTTTTTTTGGGACCATCTGCTTCGGTCTGGTTTCCATTCCAAGCTTTGCCCTGGCCATCCTCCTTATTTTCTTTTTTTCCCTGCGGCTCAAGTGGTTCCCCGCCACCGGGTACACCGCCATAAACGAAGGTATCTGGCTGAATCTGAAAGGATTTGTCCTGCCGGCGCTTGCCATCGCACTGGTCGAGTGGGTCACCCTGATGCGGGTGCTCCGCAGCGACATGATCGCGACCCTGCAGGAAGACTTCATCCTCCTGGCCAGGGCCAAGGGGTTGCCGGACTGGAGAATTCTCATCGGGCACGCCCTCCGCCCTTCCTGTTTTTCCCTGATCACCCTGTGCGGTCTGCATATCGGCAACCTGATCGGCGGGGCCGTCATTATCGAACAACTCTTCGCCTTACCCGGGGTCGGCCGGCTCCTCCTGTCAAGCATATTTGCGCAGGATTTCCCCATGGTCCAGGGATGCGTCCTCTTTATCGCCGTCGGTTATGTCAGCGTCAACTTTCTGGTTGACGCCAGCTATGGCCTGCTTGATCCACGCGTGCGCAAGGAGGGGTTCAGTGGCTAAAAAGACGGGAATAATTTTCTGGCTGGCCGTTGCCTGGTTCGGCCTGGTCATGATCTGTGCCGTAAGCGCAGGCCTTTGGCCGGTGCCGCCACCGGATCAGATCGACTGGGTCAACCTGGCGGTGAAACCGGGCGTTGGCGCTCATCTGCTCGGCACCGACAACATGGGGAGGGACATCACGGCACGGCTTCTCTTCGGCGCGCGCGTCTCCCTGACCGCAGGTGTTTTCGCCCCGTGCATCGGCCTGGTCGCAGGTACTCTGTTTGGGGTTCTAGCCGGGTTTTATCGTGGATACCCGGAGAGACTTATAGTTGGCGTCATAGACACTTTTCTTGCTTTTCCGCGGCTGGTCTTTCTGATGATGATCACCTTTGTCTTCGGTTCCAGCCTCCTGAACCTTACCCTGGCCCTTGGCTTGATGACCGCGCCCACCTTTGCCAGGGTGGCCCGGGCCAATACGCTCAGGTATGCCGAGCGTGAATTCGTTCTGGCGGCCCGTGGAGCGGGATCCAGCGATACCGCCATCATCCTGAGGGAAATCCTGCCCAACGTGCTGATGCCGATGCTGGCCTACATGCTCCTAGTGATGGGGTTGGTGATCATAGCCGAAGGAGGGCTC
>Ga0210377_10001641_pt1 | contig 20313 bp, 25 predicted proteins | sample PLM4_65_b1redo_FD_155480 | JGI IMG/M metagenome (GOLD analysis project Ga0210377, IMG submission 155480) | Groundwater sediment microbial communities from an aquifer in East River, Colorado, USA - PLM4_65_b1 redo | ecosystem: Environmental > Terrestrial > Soil > Riparian zone | place: USA: East...
GACAGATTCCTCGCTTCGAACGGAAAGTTTTGATTGCGGGGAAGCAAAAAATTCGGATCTTGAAGTATCGTGACGCTCGTGTCGTTCAAGATATGGTTTAACGTTCCTAATCGCGGCTGGTAGTAGCCGGTCGTGAACGAAAACGTCCATGCCGTGGGAGTCTCCTCAACCGCAGGCGCCGCCGATTCTTTGTCGGAATCAGAAACGCCCGACTGAGGTCGAGGCGCGACCTGATCGGCAGCAGACGGCAGTTCCTGCGCCGCGACCAGACCGGGTCCTAGCGCCATCGCGACACAGAATCCAAGGATCAGGGGAGCGTTCACGGTTCATCGCTCACGGCAGCATCCCAGCGGATGACGGGTGTTAGTCCTGTGAGCGATGCGCGACGAGCTGATCTCCCGTACTCCGCGCGCCGACGATGAAGCCGGGGTGCAACCCGACAATCATAAGGGGAAGGATGATGAGGGCGCCCAACGCGCTGGTCACCATGGCGATGGGAACGAGGATGCCTTCCATATGCAGGTAGTATCCCGAAAAGGGGAGGATCAAGTACCCGGCGGAAATCGCCGCGGCCACGTAGCAGATCGCTTTGCCCGAGGTGGAGACCGACGTTCGGACGGCACGCGCGAGGAGTGGAGCGTCGCCATACGCCCCCCCGAGGTCGCGATATTCCTCCCGGAGACGGAACAGGAAATAGATCGCGTAATCGGCCCCCATCCCCACCGCCATGGCCGAAATCGCCGCGGTGCCGATCCCCAGGGTCACGCCGGCAAACCCCATCACGGCGAAGTTGATCAATACGGCCAATCCCAAGGGCATCAGCACGAGGAACGCCCCGAGTAAGGAGCGTAACACGACCGCGGCCGCCACGAAGATGATGGCCGCGATCTGGACGATGTTCTGCAGCTTGCCGTCCACCATCGTTCGGTTGAGCGCAACGGTCACCGGCGCGCTCCCGGCGACGCCGACCGTCACCCCGAGGCGTTCGAAGGCCCCCCTTTGAGCGTCCACGACACCGATGAGGCGCTCGGCCAGGGCCGTCGAGTCGCTCTTCACAAAGGCCCAGATCACCGCCCGGCGGTACCGATAGTCGATCAACCGTGCAAAGTCGGCGGGGTTTCCCGAAATCGAATACATGAAGAGAAAGTTGGAGATCTCGCCCTCGGTGGTGGGAATCCGGTCGAACTCCTCCAGATCGCCGTGAAACGTCCGGTTCATTTTTCGCAGGTAATCGACGAAGGACTCGGTCTTCCCCACTCCTGGAACCGCGGCCAGTCGGCGCTGCAACTCCTCGATCGCCGTCACGACCTCCGGGTGTTTCAGGGCGTCGGGCCGCTGGCCTTCGATCATCACGTAAAACGTCGAGGTTCCGGCGAAATGAGCGTTCAGCGCCCGCTCGTCGATCCGCAGCGCCGTCGATTCGAAGAACTGGTTCTTCAAGCTGTTGTTGGTCGAACTCCTCCAGATCGCCGTGAAACGTCCGATTCATTTTTCGCAGGTAATCGACGAAGGACTCGGTCTTCCCCACTCCTGGAACCGCGGCCAGTCGACGCTGCAACTCCTCGATCGCCGTCACGACCTCCGGGTGTTTCAGGGCATCGGGCCGCTGGCCTTCGATCATCACGTAAAACGTCGAGGTTCCGGCGAAATGAGCGTTCAGCGCCCGCTCGTCGATCCGCAGCGCCGTCGATTCGAAGAACTGGTTCTTCAAGCTGTTGTTGACCTCGACCTGGGCGGCCCCGCCGATCGCCGCCACCGCGACGAGCGCGACGCCGACGGCCACCCATCCCCTGCGAGGCCCCGTCACAACCTCCGCCAACACCGCCAGCATGCGGTCCAATCTATCCCGCCGCGCCCCGACGACGGCCGGAGCGGGGATCAGCGATCGCAACGCCGGAATAAACGTGAGCTCCAGAATCAGGGCGCTGATGATCCCGAACGCGGTCAAGACGCCGAACGCTTGGAACGTCAGAATCAGGGCGCTGATGATCCCGAACGCGGTCAAGACGCCGAACGCTTGGAACGTCTTCAGGTGGAACATGATCAACGAGGCGAAACTGGCTGCCGCGACCAGACCGGCCGTGATCATCACCGGGGCCATTTTCGCCGTCGCTTCCACCACGGCGCGGCGGTTGTCACGGCCCGCGGCCAGCTCCTCGTAATACCGTTTGAGAATTTGGACCGCATGGCCCGCGGCGATGGCCATAATCAAAATAGGGGTCATGGTGTTGAAGGGATCCATCGCGATCCGAAAGAACCCCATGAGGCCGAGCGCCCAGACGACGGACACGAGCGCGGTCAACAGGGGAAGCGCCATGCCCTGGAAGCTTCGGAACGCCCAATACAGGACGAACATCATCACGACCAAGGCGATCGGAAACAGGTACACGATCCGTTTCGAATCGGCCTCCAGATAGGAGAGCGCGATCGGCATCCCCCCGAGGTGGATCTCCACGTCGTCGCTCGCATAGCGGGCCGTCACATCCAGGAGGGCGAGACGGATTTGCTCGTCCCCCATCCGGAATCCATAGGGAGTCTGGATGGCGCCCCGCCCCCCGCCCAGCCACGATTCGCTCTTCCACTCTCATTCCAATCTTCCGGATTACTGAGCCACCCACCACCGGCCTTCTTCGGCCCGTCTTGAACCACCGTCGCCTGTGGGCCTTGGCCGTCCTTCCAGGTCGGAACCCACTCGCGAAAATCGGTGATGATCGCGGCCGCCCGCCCATCCTCAGAAATCAGGCTCTTGAGATACAGGTCGTTCGAGAAGACCCGACGCTTGAACGCCGCGATCTCCTCGGGCGTCTTGGGCACCTCGGGCATCAGCCGCTGGACTTCGATGGCGTCTCCCGTGGCGGTGACGAATTTCACCTTTCGGTCCGCCAGGCTGATGACGTTTTCCTCCTTGATGCCGGGGATCTTTTTCACCTCGTCGGTCAACGTCTTGATGGTGGCCAGAATGCCCGGGGTGAAGATATCGCCCTGCTTCGCCACAATGCCGACCACGACCACGCGGCTCCCGCCGAACACCTCCTCGATCACGTTGTTGAGTTGAGGCCAGAATGCCCGGGGTGAAGATATCGCCCTGCTTCGCCACAATGCCGACCACGACCACGCGGCTCCCGCCGAACACCTCCTCGATCACGTTGTTGAGTTGAACGTAGGGATGGTGCTGGGGAAGGATGGTTTTGGGGTCGATAACCATGCGGACCCTGGTCATTTGGAAACCCAGGATCGCGGTCACCACAACCGTCACCCAGAGAACCCACCAGGGATGACGGACGACGAATTCGACGGCGCGCTTCATAAGCCTCGGATGTCAGACAGCGCTCGGACCGTCCGCATTCCCCACGTGAGCTTATCGCTCACAGTTGACAGCTCATAGCTCACAGGAACGACGAGGACAATGGTTCTGGTTTACTGTGAGCTGTGAGCTATGAGCTGGATTTATCGTCGGACGCCGGTTCGGAGGGCGCGTTCCGTGAAGTCGTCGTCGGAAACCCCCACGTTGTTCTTGAGATCGCTGATCTCAAAGAGGGTCCGATGGGAGGTCTGCACGTTCTTCACTTCGGCTTTTTTCCAGGCCCACACATTCTCGGGGTGCTGCCACTCGATCGCCTGCGTCTTGAGGAGCTCGCCCTTCCGATCGAAATAGTCGATCTTGATCGGCGTCAAGTCGCCGGCCAGCACCCACGTGATCTTCTTGCCATACAGACTGTCTTGATCGTTGGGGACGCTTTGGACCACGTAACAGTCTAGCGTGACGGAAGATCGTTGCCCCCCGTCGGTCGTCTGGCATTTCTCGGTGCGCAGCAGAGTGTGGGTGTCTTCGTTGAGCTCGCGCTGGCCCAAATCGGCGAACGTCAGATCAGACCCCATGAACGCGTCATCCTGCTCGCGGGTTGTCATCCGCCTGACCTGCTTCAGACTGGGTAAATACAGTCGAAGATCGTCGGGCTGTCCGGCCTTGGCATGGTCCCAAATCAGAAAGCCCACACCGCGCTGATCCGGGGGAAACTCGGTGACGAACAGGGTTTTGCTCTCAAACCCGTCCTTGCCTCCATAGGCTTTCCAGTAACGTTTGGTGACGATCTTCTGTTCGTCGCCCTTCTTGTCGATCTTGCGCAAGGTCACGGTGGACACCTGGTCCTTGGCCAGGTACAGCTCACGGGTCTTTTTCATCACGTCCAACCCCGTCAATTGCCCGTCGGCAGCTCCAACCGGTTCCGCGCCCAGATGCCAGACTGCTGCGATCCCAAACACCGCCACCGCGGCACGCACGCCGTTTCGCATAATCGCTCCTGTTGTGGGTTTGTAAGGGCGGCCTGGCGCGTGAACCGCCGCGCCCCTGTCATCGTGAACCGCCGCGCCCCTGTCATCGACGGACCGACTCGGGCCGGCCCCAGCCGCCCGGAGCAGGCACGAGAGGGCCGACGCCGTCGGCCCGTTGCTATCGACACGGGCGCGCGTTGCGCGCCCTCTGCCCCTACGCAGATTTGATCCCGGTGAGGACGATGAACGGACTCGGGGACGGCATGGGGACCCGTCTCACCTTGCCGAAACCGACCTCAGCCATCCATTCGGCCATCTCCTGCCCGGAGTACGCCGCCCCCCCGGGAGTATGAAGGAGCTGATTGACACCGATCAAGGCCGCCAGCGACGGTCCGGTCTTCTCGTCGTTCAAGAGCTGCTCCTGGACGATCACCAGCCCACCGGGTGCGAGCGCCTGATGGGTCTTACGCAGGATCTCCTTGACGACCGCCGGCGATTCCTGATTGAACATCGAGGAGAGCAACCCAGCATCGTAATCGGCCCCGAACGTATCTCCGAGATAATCCCCCTCTTGGGTCCCCACGCGACCGTCCATCTTGTAGCTCGCGATGATCTCCCGCGTGACCCTCAAGGTCTGGGGGCGGTCGATGACCGTGGCCGACAGCCCCTTGTTGTGCTTGCACAACATGATCGAGAACGTTCCCGGTCCGCCGGCAATGTCCACCAGACGCCTGCGGCCCTTGAGCGGGATCTTTTTCGCCAAGAGCTCGGCCTGGGCCCGGCCCCGGTAGTGCATCCCGTAGATATAGGTGCGGGTCGCCTCCTCGCCTTGATCGTGGGGTTTTTGGACCGGAGGTTTCCCGGTGACCACCGCATCGTACAGTTTTCCCCACGTGGGATACCAGTCTTCGAACATCGACACGATCCCGCCCTGGTACCTCGGGCTGATCTTCACCAAGAAAGTCTTGGCCAGCGGGCTGTTCGAGTAACGGCCGTTCTTCCGCTCCAGCAATCCGAGCGAGGTCGCGGCCACCAGCAAAATGTCGAGCCCCCGCGGATCGGCGCCCGTCTCGCGCGCCAGTTCTTCGGCCGTCGCCGCCCGGCCGGCCAACCGGTTGAACACGTCCAATCGGTTTGCGACGTGCAGCACTTTCGAATGCCAGTACGCGGAGCTGATCCGCGCCACGGTCATCGGATCCAGCGCCTTGGCCGACCGCGCACGCGGTCGCGCCGCCTTGCCCTTCGTCACCTTCGCCATACGTCTCCTCGCGGGTTCTTGAGTCACACCGACGACGCGTCCTGCCGAGTCGTCCCTCTACCGAGCGACCGGCTTGGACGACGGAGCTCGTTTCGACTCCTTCGTCTTGACGGTCACTTTCACGCTCGCGTTGACTCCCAACTCTTTATGCTCGATGCCCTTTTCATCCTTCTCCCGGCTGGCGGCGCGTAACTCGATCGAGTGCTCGCCGTCGCGAAGATCCCACAGCGTGAGACTTTCTCGTTTCGTGCTCTTATAAAACGCGCCGTTGACGTAGACGTGGATGTGATCCCCCGAGGGGCCCTTGACGAATCGCGTCTGGACCGGCACGTCCGACGTCTCGAACACCGTCCCGTCCTGCGGACTCACGATCGACAAAGACGCGGGCTCGGCCCACGCGGAACCGACCGACAACCAGGCACCCCACGCACACGCGGCAAGTATACTCCAAACGCGAGACGGCATCATCTCCATCCTTTATATCATCTACATCATCAGATCGAATGCCACCACGAACCGATTATCGTTCTGATCGTTTCCGTCCACGCTCGTGAGTTTCGTGGTGACGTGGTTGTACTCGGCGTGCACGACGAGATTGATGCGGCTGCTCTCCAGCAGGTTGTACAGGGCCGCAAGGGTCACCCCATCCAGATCGCCGGTCTTTTTTTCGGTCAGCGCGTCCCCTTGTGTGCCATTGCGGATGATGTCGAACCGCGCGACGAGGATCGTGTTCCAGTCCTTCAAAAGGTCGTATCGCCCTTCCACAAACCCGCCGGTAAACATGGCGTCCTGGGGCTCCGCTCCGCCGAACAACCCCGCGCTGTCGCTGCCGTACACGCCAAGGAACAGCAGTCGAATGGGCGTGAGCCGGAGATCACCATCAAGGCCCACGCGGTAAAACGTTCTGTTGGAACGGCCGCTCCCGCGGATCGTCTCCCCGCCTCTCGTTTGAAAGTCCGTCGGCGCCGTGCCCCAGTAGCCAAGCGCTCCAAGCCGATGCCCCATCACGGGGTGACTCGCTCGGGCGAAATAGTCGAACGCCGTGTTGTTGTCCGCACGGCCATTCGTGCCGTTGATCACCGTGAACGCATAGCGGGGCCCCGCCGGGCTCGCCCCCATCAATTCCACGCCAAGCTGGTGCTCACCCCAGTTGAGCGTCGTATCTTCATCATCCGCCGCCGCGCTGCCTTCGGGAAAGTAGCCGTAGATCGGATAGCCGGAGAACGTCAGGCGCCGGGAACGGGACGCCGGCACATCCAGCTCAAAGTACCCTAGCTTGAGATTCAGCAGCGGGTTCCCGGCCAGCGCATTGAAGCGGACCCAGGCGGATTCAAGTTCGCCTTGCTGCCCGCCGGACACATCCGACGAGGTGTACACGACCGTGGCCGGTTCGGCCAGCGACACGTTGGCGACCGCCGGCCGATACGTGATGTAAAAGTTCAGATCCTTCGCCAACAACCCTCCCCATGTCAGGTCCAGGCGATCGATCCCAAATGTGCGGGTCTTGACCTTCGCCTCACCGACGTCCGTGTTCTGATGGTCGAGCGAGCGGATCCGATAGCCGAGGATCGTTCTGAGACTAATCGGCCAATAGGCAGGGGGAAGATCCTCGGGATCCTCGTTCGCGGCCTGGTCCTCCAGTTCCTCTGGCAGACTCGCCTCCAACCCCGCGATGGAATAGCCGTGATCCCGGAACGTGTCGCCGAAATCGTTCAGCGCCGGAGCGATCGTGTGGCAGTGGCTACAGTCCATGTCGAACTTTCGTGTAAAGGCGGGAACGGCCCAAGCCTCGTGAGCCAGCCACCCCACAACACTGACAGCCAGCACTCCGGCCCATACCACGGTCCGTCCACGCATCGAGTTCGCCTCCTTGCGAACAGTACGACGAGGAACTACGCGCTTGCGGTCCAGGTCCCGACCACGATCATGAACACCGTGATCGGCGGCGCGTGTCGGCTCCGCACCCCATTGGCGCGCCACCCTCAATGGGGGTGGGCGTGTGCGTCCCCGTGCTCGTGCTTGTCCTCGTGCTCGTGCGCGGAGGCCGCCTTCTGTCCCTCGTCCAGACGATTGATAAACTCCAGCAAGGTATTGACCGCGTGTTTGTGTTCGTCGCGAATGTGCCCCAACACGTGGACCACATCGTCGACCCCGGGGAAGTCCTCGCCAGCGATCACTGGAATCTGGGCCTCGTATTTCGTGATCAGCTTGAGTTCCTCGATCAGGTCGTCTCGGAGATCGGCGACCGCCTTGTCCTGATCGCTCCGCACTCCGTGGGCGTGGCCGTTGCTATGCGTATTACACATACTCTGGTTCCTCCTGTTCTTGGTATAGAGGGGTTCGATACGTTGAACCCCTACGCCCTTCCAATTAACGATTTACCGCGGTTGAACCCCCATAAACACCAGATTCGGCCAGTGAGTGGTGTAATCTACCCGAGTCACACTCCCCGGCTCGATGACCAACCGCTTCCCGTACTCCGGGGGACACCCGAGGGCCGATCCAAGCGCCGCCCGGATGGAGCCGACATGGGCGACCAACACCACCACCCCGCCGGGATGTCGGGCCATGAGGGACGACACAGCCGTCTCGATGCGGCGGCCGAAATCGAGCAGCGACTCGCCTCCGGGCGGAACAAACGACACGGGGTCCCGCTTCCACCGCTGCCAGCCGTCTCCATCCTCACGCCGGATATCCTCGACCAGCCGACCATTCCACTGCCCCACGCTTCGCTCGCCGAGGTCGGCGACCGCCACGGCTTCCACGCCCACGGCGCGTTCGATCGGACGGGCGGTCCCCCGCGTCCGTGCGGATGGGCTCACGTACAATCCGTCAACCTGGAGCCCTTGATCCGCGAACCACCGGCCCAATGCCTCTGCCTGCGCCATCCCTTCGGCGTTGAGCAACGGTCCCTCGCCGTCGTCGTAGAACCGGTCCGGATCCTGATCGGTCGCCCCGTGACGGCAAAACAAGACAGTCGCCAAGAGCGCCTTGACCGCGCGCATCTGCGCGCGGTCACGATCCGCCTTCTCGAGCGGTTGTCCGCTCATCACCGATCGAGACACTCCTCCGCCAGTCGTCATCGGAAAGCGGTCATGTCCGTTGCCGCATGAAGAGCCACATCGACCACCCGAGCGCGGCGGTCGAAAACGCGGCCACCACCGCCATCGCCAGCCAGAAGTCTGCATCCCACCGCTGGCCGGCGAGAATGGTCCGAGCCACCTCGACCGCGTAATGCACGGGGTTCACCGAAGCCAGCGCCGCGATCCAGGGAGGCATAAAACTCTTTGAAATGAACGCCGAGGTGAGAAACATCAGCGGAAGGGTCATCAGATTACCCGCCATGACCAACGGCTCTTCCCGGCGCAGCTTGAGCGCAATCGCGTTGGAGAGGCTCGCGAACCCCAGCCCCATGCCGAAGACCGCCCCCAAGAGCAGGAGCAGGCCGCCCCCGCTCGGACGGATCTGAGCACCCATCGCCATCGCCACCGATAAAATGATACCGACCTGTAACACCACCAGCACGCTGTTGTGCAGCACCCGGCTGAGCACGATCGCCGGGCGATGCACGGCGGTGACCATCATTTTCTCCACGGTCCCGGAGGTGATTTCTCGGAGCAGATTGACCCCCGCCCAAGACGAACCGAACAACGCGGTCATGACCACGATCCCCGGCGTCAAAAACGCGAGATAGCTCTCCGACTCGCCCCCGCCCATTTTTGCGAAGCGCGAAAACAATTGACCGAAAATCACGAGCCAGATCAGCGGCTGGACCAACCCGAACAGCGTCCACATCGGCATCCGCAGCGTGATCCTCGCATATTTCAGGAAGAGGTACCAGGTATCGGCGACCGCGTCCACGGTTAGTCCTTCTCCGTCCAACCTTGGCGAGACCACGCGGTATCGGAGGGTGCCCCGTCGCGACCATCCTTCGAGGCCGCCGGCCATTCACGGCGCTGACCGCCGGCTGCTTTTGGCCATTCCGAGCCGTTCCATCCCCCAGATGCGTCCTTCGTCTCGGTCGTGTCCGCCGAGCCCGACGGCTGGTCGGGGCTTGACCAAGCGGCTGACCGGTTGTCGGCCGAACCAGAGGGGTCTGGGGCTTGCGATTCCGACGCTCCCGGCTTTTCCCCAGACGACGCGTTTTTTTCCCAGACGACGCGTTCTGCCACTTCGTCCACCACGCCCCGCCACCTCCGGTCGACTCCCCGACGGCGAACGCCTTCCCGGTATGCTTGAGGAACACATCATCCAGGCTCGGTCGCGACACGGTAATCGAGCGAACCCCCGCGCCGACCGCGTCGAGCGCGGGCAAGAGCTTGGGCAACGCTTCCCGGCCTTCCTTGACGACGACGTGCAGGCTCTCGCCTTCGGCGATCACGTCCACGACCAGCGGATGGCTCCGCAGCGCCTGCCACACCGCGGCCCCGGGCGCTCCCGACTCGAAACTCAATTTGATCGCATCGCCCCCCACCCCGTCTTTGAGCGCCTCGGGCGTCCCCACCGCCTTCACCCCGCCCTGATCGAGAATCGCGACACGGTGGGCCAGCTTATCCGCCTCTTCCAAATAGTGTGTGGTCAGGAAAATCGTCATCCCGTGGGTGGCGTTGAGCTGACGAATATAGTCCCACAGCGCCTGCCTCGACTGGAGATCCAACCCTAAGGTCGGTTCGTCGAGAAACACCACCCGAGGGCGGTGCAACAACGCGGTCGCGATGTCCAGCTTGCGCTTGGTGCCCCCGGAGTACGATGAGACGAGTTGATCCGCGACCCGCGACAGGTCGAACAACTCGAGGAGCTCCTCGGTCCGTTCCTGGATAACGCGCCGGTCCAGATGATACAGACGTCCCTGCAAAACCAAGTTTTCGCGTCCGGTCAAGAAATAATCGACGCCGGCTTCCTGCGCCACGTACCCAATCACGCGCCGGACCGCCGCTCCCTCGCGGACCACGTCGAACCCAGCCACCGACGCGGTGCCCGAGGAGGGCCGGCTCAGCGTCGTCAGGATTTTGATCGCAGACGTCTTCCCGGCGCCGTTTGGCCCCAGAAACCCGAAGATCTCGCCTTCCGGGACCGACAGGTCAATGGCCCCCAGCGCAGTGTGACCGCCTGGGTAGACCTTCGTCAGTCCCGAGGCCTCGATGATCGACGCGGGCATGGTGTTACCGCTCCGCGCGAGCGCGGCCGTTGCGCGGGGCCGCGATGAACGTGCCGGATTTGCCCCCCGTCTTCTTCAGGAGCCCCACCTCCCCGAACGTCATGCCCTTATCGATCGCCTTGCACATGTCGTAGATCGTCAGGAGCGCGATCGACACGGCGGTCAGGGCCTCCATCTCGACGCCCGTCTGCCCCCTAACCTTGACGGTCGCGGTCACCGAGATGGCACATTGACCGTCGGCGTTCGGTTCGGGATGTTCGGCGAACGCGATATCCACACCGGTGAGCAGCAGCGGATGGCACATCGGGACCAGGTCCGACGTTCGCTTGGCCCCCATAATGCCGGCCACCTGGGCCACGCCGAGCACATCCCCCTTCTTGATCTGACCCGCTCGGATGCGCTCAAACGTCGCCGGCAGCATGAACACCGTCCCTTGCGCGACCGCGGTGCGATCGGTGTCGGATTTTGCGCTCACGTCGACCATCCATGCCCGTCCATCGGCGTTAAAGTGGGTCAAGTCACTCTCTGCCATGTTCCGCTCCTTCTCCGCACCCGGTGATTTGATTCGGCGCTCAACTCTAGTGTGACGGACGAATGCTGCCTCCCGTGATCGGTCCAGGCTTTACTCTGCAAGTCATATACCGTATGCTGCGGCTTCTCTTGAGATACGTGGCCAACGGGTTCGTAGGGATTATACCGGTTGGCAGACTGGTTTATTCGATCATTATGGGAGTCAGTTCGTCGAGTTATATCAGGGGGTGCCGGCGAAGTCAACGCGTGGAGCACCGCGACCCATCCCCGATAGCAGGAGAAAGACGGAAGTGTTTTTCCCTTTTTCCTCTGACGAAGTGCATCTCCGAATAGATTGAGTTGTCAGATCTTGAAAACTCTAGTATTTTTTCATGGCACTTGATTTGCTTAATCCCTTTCCCGATTAGGACTGAGGGTACTGTTCTTATGGTTACGATTCGATTTTTCGCCGTGCTCAAGAAGCTTCTCGATCGAGATTCCATGCACCTTCAGCTCACCGGTCCCACAACTCTGAAGACGCTGATTGATCGGATCGAGAGCGAGATCCCATCGATTCGGTCGGTCATCAGAGAGGGACGGACGCTGATCGCAGTCAATCAAGAAATCGCGCAAGATGAGACCGTCGTCTCTGATGGTGATGAGGTGGCGTTTCTCCCCCCGTTTGCGGGCGGTCAACATTAACCCAGGGTGAGGTGCAGAATGGTCCCAAAGGAAACCGGCTCGATTCTGGAGTGGATCAGAATTCAAGAAGAGGATTTTTCGGTCGAGGAAGAAACCAACCGGATCAAGGAACGATCGAAACGGATTGGTGGTATCGTGACGTTCCTCGGAACGGCTCGTGATTTTTCCAAAGGCAAGGACATCAACCGAATCGATTTTGAGTATTATCCCGGCATGGCGGAAAAGAAATTGAACGAGATCCGCGAGCGGGCCCTCCAGGATTACGACATCATCGAAGTCAGCATTCTCCACCGGGTCGGACGTATCGAAACGGGAGAGAACATCGTGCTGATCCTCGTGGCAGCGGAACATCGTAAAGACGCATTTCGGGCGTGCGAGTGGTGTATCGATGAACTCAAGCGCATTACGCCGATCTGGAAGCGCGAAGAGACCACCCAGGGGGAAGTCTGGGTGGTCGAGCACCCATAAACGGCTTATTGACCAGCGAAACCGCGACGGTTTCCGGTCCTTGGCGAGGGAGGTGACATGATCGAGAAAGGGGTAGACCAGTTGAAAATGGTCGAGCAGTCCGAGCAGGAGTTTTCGATCTTAAAGGATAACTTCAACCGTAAGATCAGTTATATGCGGATCTCGATCACCGACCGCTGCAATCTCCGGTGCACCTACTGCATGCCCGCCTGGGGATTTGAGTGGATGGATCGCAATAGCTTGTTGACCTATGACGAGATTTTACGGCTGGTCAGCGTGGCCGCCAAACGGGGCCTGTACAAGGTGCGGATCACCGGAGGCGAGCCGCTGGTGCGAGACGGCGTCGTCGATTTCGTGGCGGGCGTCAACGCGACTCCGGGGATCACGGAAATTACCCTCACGACCAACGCGGTCCTGCTGAAGAAGTACGCCCAAGGTCTCAAGGACGCCGGTCTCCAGCGGGTCAACATTAGCCTCGATTCGCTCGACCCGAAGAAATTCGAGGAAATCACCCGCGGGCACGTCTTCTGGAAGGTCTGGGAAGGCATTGAGGAAGCCGCGCGGGTCGGCCTCGACCCCATTAAGATCAACGTGGTGCTCCAAAACGGCGTGAACGATATGGAAGCAGTCGATTTCGCAAAGATGACGATCGAGAAACCTTACGACATTCGCTTCATCGAGTACATGCCCGTCAATGACTACGAGGACTGGAAGAGCAAGTACATTCCGGTCGCCGAGATCAAAGAACGGATTTCGAAGGAGCTCGGCGAACTGATCCCGGTGGTGGAAACCGAATCGGCAGGTCCCGCGAAGAACTATCGCTTGGACGGCGCGAAGGGCGGAGTGGGATTCATTACCGCCATCAGCGACAATCACTTCTGCGAGAAGTGCAACCGCGTCCGCCTGACCGCCGATGGGAAGATTCGGCCGTGCCTCTTCTCCGCGATCGAAGTCGACTTCCTCGAAGCGCTCCGCGCCAATTGTAGCGACGACGAGCTGGATTCCCTCTTTGACCAAGTCCTGGGCATCAAACCACAAGCCCATGATTTGGACAAATTTTCCGAAGAGAAAATGCTCAAGGCCATGGTCAACATCGGCGGCTGATTTCCACCACTCATCGTCCTCCAAAGCCCCCGGTTCCCGGGGGCTTTGTTTTTTGTCTCTGGTCCCTCCATATTCCGCCTTGACAATACTCCTCCATGTCTGATACTTTCCGAAAGTGATAGATCTCTTCCCAAAAACCCCCAACACATGGCCAAATGTGTAATTTGTTGACCGTCAATCTGAACGCATGATCGACGAATCACAGGGAAGCGTGGCCGTCCTGGCCGATGACGAGCTGACTGGGGTCCTGCAAAGTATCCTGAGCCCGCTCGGCATCAGCATGTCCCGGGCGAGCGATGAATCGGATCTGATCCAGCAAGTGCGCCACACGCACCCCGTGGTTGCCGTCATCCACTCCTCCCAAGAGGCCACGGCACTGCCGGAGCTTTGCGCCACGCTTCATCGCCTCCAGTCAAATCTCGCGAGTCTCATAATCCTGCGTCCTGAACATGCCCCGCTCCAGAAGGTCCTTACGGGATTCCCCAGGCTGAAGGTCCTCGTCGAACCCCTTGACCTGAGTCTTCTGCATCAGCGCCTGACGGAGTCCACGGGAGTCTCGCCGTCGGAGCGCGCGCTCACCCACGATGAGCTCCGTAACCAAAGTGATTACGGTCATCTCCTTTGTCTCAGCCCCAAGATGAAGGAGATCATGGTCATCATCAATCAGGTGGCGCCGACAAATATCAAAGTGTTGATTCGAGGGGAAAGCGGAACGGGAAAAGAGCTTGTGGCACGAACTCTGTATGCTCGTTCGCTTCGCAAGGATAAACCGTTCATCAAAGTGCTCTGCGCCGCGCTTCCAGAAGGCCTGCTCGAGAGCGAGCTGTTCGGGTATGAAAAGGGGGCATTTACCGGAGCCCTCAGGCGGAAACCAGGGAAATTTGAATTCGCCAATCATGGAACGATTTTCCTCGACGAAATCGGCGAGATCAGCCCCGGCTTGCAAGCCAAGCTGTTACAGGTGCTTCAGGATGGAGAGTTTTCTCGAGTCGGGGGCGAGACCGACGTGAAAGTCGATACCCGCGTGATCGCCGCGACCAATAAGAACCTGGAAAAGGCCGTCGCGGATGGCACCTTTCGAGAGGATCTCTTTTATCGAATCAACGTGGTATCGGTTCACCTTCCTCCGCTTCGGGAACGCAAAGAAGAAATCTCATACCTCGTCGAATATTTTCTCGAGAAGTTCAATCATCAGTACAACAAATCCTATCAACGGCTCTCTGATGCGACCCTCCAACGGTTCCACCATTATGATTGGCCGGGCAATATCCGCGAACTGGAGAACATCGTCAAACGGATCGTGGTCCTCGACAATGAAGAGGTCGTGCTGGCCAAGGCTCCGCACGTCGACGAACCGATCCCCTCCTTCGCCAGATCACCCGTGATCAACTCACCCCCCCCGGCTCCAGCCGCCGGCTATTCGTTAAAGAGCGTTGGGAAGGAGGCGGCCAGTCAGGCGGAGCGGGACCTCATCCGCAGCATCCTGTATCAGACCCACTGGAATCGGAAACGCGCGGCGGAACTTCTGCAAATCAGCTATAAGGCCTTGCTCTACAAGATCAAGAAATACGACCTCAATAACAATGCCTAATCAGGACGATCGGCTTCGGTGGAATACCTACATGGTGAGATCAGGGAGGACCTGCCATGTTCGGTCCCGCAACGCAGCCCCTTGAACGAGGGCTCTACCAGTACATTCTGGAGTTAGAGACCAGGCGCGCGGTACGCTACGCCCATTTTTTCTCCATCTGTCACGTGAGTCTCGATCAGGACCACGACGGGGACCACACCGCCCTGTGTACGGTCTCCGACATCCTTCGTGAAACCATCCGCGAAACCGATATCATCGGCCTCGTGAACGAGCGGACCCTTTCCGTCTTGCTCCACAACGCCGAGATTCAAAACGCCTATGTGGTCGCCGAACGAATCAGGACCCGCATCGCGGACCAGAATTTCATTTCAGGGGACACTTACCACCGGGGCACCGGCAGCATCGGATGCGTGTGCTTTCCCACCCACGGAAACGACGCGACAGCGCTCTTGCTGCGGGCCGGCGAATTGCTCGCGGCCGCCCAACGGCAGGGGGGGAACGCGAGCTCCATCCCCGACAAGTCGCCTTGAGTTCCTTGGTCAGCGGGCTCTGAAGAACGCCAATTCCTCCGCGGATATCGCTGCCATGACCCCCGTCTCACCGCGAACGCGTGGGATCGGTCCGCTCTGGGCCTGGGTAGCGCCCCCCTCTTCCCAACCCTCCCAACACAGGCAGCGTGACGGCCCGTATCCGAGGCCTGTAAAACAAGCCAGAACCACAGGAAGAGTGATCAGTCTCACCGCCAATCTGACTCCTTCGCCAACACCGGGGCTGGCCAGAACCACGTTCACCGGTAGGGCGGATGGAGAAAGACCATGCAGGCGCCTCCAGGCTGGGTAGAGCTCCATCCATCGAGCGGCGTGCGAGATCCATGGCCCGAGATCGTGGAGAGGCGTCACTGACAGGAAAAGACACGTCGGTTGATCCTGGGATCCCCCAATCAACAACCCCATGTCGTTTGTCACGACTTGGCGATCCAGAACGGCCGAACAGGAAAAGACACGTCGGTTGATCCTGGGATCCCCCAATCAACAACCCCATGTCGTTTGTCACGACTTGGCGATCCAGAACGGCCGAACACGCGATGAACGGGTTCGCCCCTTCAGCCAACCTCAAGAGATCAACAGGGTCTTCGAGTGATAGGACGCGGGGCTTGAGGGGAAGCCGCTCCGTCATCCCCTAGGGGTCCAGGCCGACGCCCCGACTCGCCCACGGACCAGGAGTCGGAGCAGTCGAGGCCCGCGGCCGACCGACTGGGCGGTGCGTCAAGCGATTCAAGTTCTTGAAAGGCTCTGGAGAAGAAATCGAAACAGCGGGAGACGAACCGGCAGACCATGGAGACGCGCCAAGAGGCGCGCTGGCTTCGGACGCAGGAGACGCCATCCACCGGCTGACCATCGGTTCCAGAACGCGCCGAACATCCGACCACCCCTCCCCAAGAAGGCCTCCGGAAAGAAAATGTGCGCCTAACGCCGTGGGCTCCGTGACTCGCCCCAGCACCGAACAGTCCCGCTCTAAAAATCGTGACACGGCGTCTCTCAAGCGCGACAGAGGAGGTCCGCCGTCCGAGTCGCCGCTTGCGATCAATGCGATCCGCACCTCGGGATTCCAGAGCAGAAAACGCTTGATCGTCTGATAGGCTTCGCTCTGGCCATCCGGGAGCGTCTCAGACGCCACGATCACACAATCCTCCGGAGGCGTGAGTTCCGCTGGAGCGCGATCGAGATAGTCTTTCTCAATATGGACGATCACCAACTCGCATTGCCGCCATTGATCCTGAACCACTCGAAGATCCTCTGGATACAAGCAAAAACTAGAAAGGCTTGAACCGCTCAGCGGCAAGGCCAGCACACGAACCCCAGATGGGGTATCCATAATAGGTATCCTGTCCCCACCGGCCTTCGCTCCAGCCCCCATCGCGAACAGAATACCGAACGGACGGCCCTGCACCTCGGCCGCCAGCACCTGTCTTCCCTGGTGGGCGGCTATCGCGGCGAACCCAGCCGTCACGATCGAGCCGGGAACCGCCTCAGCGGTGCTGATGACATATACGAGCCTCCGCGCACATCGTTCGTCTTGCGCGGAACAGCGCGGGGATTCTTCAACTCTTGTGTCGAGAAAAAAATGCGAGACATCCTCGAGGGTACGGTTCATATCGCCCGTTAACTCTGTTGAACCGCCGCCGCCGGCTCATCAGGGGCCTCCAGAACATCGGAGGGGAGCGCGCGGCGAAACCGTCGGACCCGGCTGACTCGGCGAAAAAAATGCGAGACGTCCTCGAGGGTACGGTTCATATCGCCCGTTAACTCTGTTGAACCGCCGCCGCCGGCTCATCAGGGGCCTCCAGAACATCGGAGGGGAGCGCGCGGCGAAACCGTCGGACCCGGCTGACTCGGCGCTGCCAACGGTCGATGTCACGCTGAACATCCGCAATATCCAACAACCATTCTTGACCGGTGATCGCCTCGAATGCCGTATCCTCGTAGAAGACGAGGACCACGTCGCCGGTCGCGACCAACGTCAGTTCGACCAGGGGTTTTTTGATCGTCGGCAGAATCTCCTGGAGCCTCACCAGGACCTTTCGGATTCGCTGGAGTGAAACCCCTGCGTCGAGGAGTTTCTTGGCAGTTTTGTACGCGACGAGATCTTCGAAGGTATACCGGGCGTGTCCACCCTGGGTTCGCTGAGCCGCGGTGACCAAGCCCGTCTGATCCCAGTACTGCATCTGCCGTCGGCTGAGGCCGACGATTTCCCGGACCTCTTGGCTATGAAAGTACTGCTTTTCAACACCCACGGCCCCACACCTCCCCCCGGCGTCGCCATCATAACGAAGGCGGTCAAGTGGTGTCAAGAAAAATGCACAAGTTCTGGGTCTTTTGCGCGATTCGACCGGGAGAGCGGAGGCCTGAACGGAAATCGAAACTTAGAACAACCCGAGCTGCACCAATTCTTCTTTCGTGAACGGAACCGGATAGTTGCCGGTAAAACAGGCATCGCAGAACGGCTGACCAGCGCCATCGGCAGGAGGAAACGCGTCAAACATCCCCTCGCGACTTAGGTAGGCCAACGTGTCCGCTCCGATGTATTGTTTCGTCTCTTCGATGGTGTGGGACGTGGCGATCAGTTCCTGGCGGGTCGGCGTGTCGATCCCATAGAAACACGGAGAGATAATCGGAGGAGAGGCGATACGAAGATGAACTTCCTTCGCCCCAGCTCCCCGGATCATTTTGATCAACTTGCGACTGGTCGTACCGCGAACCAGCGAATCGTCGACGACCACCACGCGCTTCCCTTCCAGCACTTCGCGAATCGGGCTCAGTTTAATACGGACACCGAAGTTGCGAATAGAGTCCTGGGGTTCGATGAACGTCCGCCCGATATAGTGGCTGCGGACCAATCCTTCCTCAAACCGCAGACCTGATCCTTCCGCAAACCCGAGGGCGGCCGGAATACCTGAATCGGGAACGGGAATCACGACGTCGGCCGGGACCGAGGCCTCTTTGGCTAAGCGGAGGCCGTGCCGTTTCCTCACCGAATAGACGTTGTGGCCGAAGACCCGGCTGTCAGGCCGGGAGAAATAGACGTGCTCGAACACACATTGGGCCTGACGCGTGGGGGCGAAGGGGTGATAGGACGTCAGGCCGTGTTCGTTGATGACCACCAATTCGCCCGGTTCGACATCTCGAATATAGTCCGCCTCCACCAGATTGAACGCGACCGTTTCAGACGAGACCACCCATCCGTCCCGAAGGCGAGCAAGGGACAAGGGACGAACACCATAGGAATCGCGAACGGCAATCAACCCTTCGCTGGAGAGGAAGAGAAGACTAAACGCTCCCTTGACCTTGGTGAGCGCATCGACGATTCGTCCGACCAACGTCTCCTCGCGTGAATGCGAGATGAGGTGAACAATGACCTCGCTGTCGGTGGTGGATTGAAAAATCGCGCCGTACGCTTCGAGTTCATCTCGCACCGATTGCGCGTTGACCAGGTTCCCGTTGTGGGCCATTGCCAAATAGCCCAGCGTAAAATTAACGAGAAATGGCTGGAGGTTCTTGTCGTGGGTTCCTCCCGACGTGGAATACCGGTTATGTCCGATCGCCATCCGGCCGGGCAGTCGAGCCAGTCGCTCCTTGGTGAACACCTCCAAGACAAGACCGGGCCCCTTCTCCTCCGAGAAATCACGGCCGTCCGACGAGACGATTCCGCTCCCCTCCTGCCCCCGGTGCTGGAGGGCGTGTAGTCCCAGATACGTGATATTGGCGGCCTCCGGATGGCCATACACGCCGAAGATGCCGCATTCCTCGTGGAACTTGCTCAACGGGATGAGATCGCCGCGCATCAGGTCCCTTTCAACCCCGAGGGAAGCCCCTCGGACCACGCTTTCGCGGCTTCGTCGATGGCCACGTCGATCGTCATCTCGCTGTCAATCGCGATCTGCAGCCGATTCCCACCGGTGCGCCCGACCTGCACGGCAGGAACTCCCCACCGGGCCGCGGCATCCAGCACCCTCCCCACCAGCTCCGGACGCGTCGACACGATGATCCGGGATTGGCTTTCGCCGAACAGCACGGCATCTCGTCGTATCCCGACGGGGTTCGCGACGTCGATCGTCGCCCCCGTGCGGGCCACGGGAGCCAGACAGCATTCGGCCAGGGCCACGGCCAGTCCCCCATCCGAGCAGTCGTGAGCGGATCGTACCAGACCCGATGCCATCAGCTCGATGCAGCACCCATACAGGTTCTTTTCAGCGTCGAGGTCGAGTTCGGGGGGAAGCCCTTGCTCGCGGTGCAGGATCGACGCCAAGTATTCCGATCCGCCCAGCTCTTCCTTCGTCTCGCCCAACAGCACCACGGCGTCACCATCCCCTTTGAACCACTGCGTGGTCACCCGATCGATGGGCATCTTGCCGACGACGCCGACGACCGGAGTCGGATAAATACCCAGACCCTTCGTTTCGTTGTAAAAGCTGACGTTCCCGCTCACGATCGGGACCCCGAGGGCGCGGCACGCCTCGGCCATCCCCTCGATCACCATGGCAAATTGCCACATCACCTCGGGCCGTTCGGGATTGCCGAAGTTCAAACAGTCCGTGGCTCCGATCGGCTGCGCACCGCTCGCCACCACGTTTCGGCAGGCCTCCGCCACCGCGATCATCCCACCCACGTACGGATTGAGCATGCAGTAGCGGCTGTTCCCATCGACGCTCATCGCCAAGGCGGTTGAGGTTCCCTTCACCCGCACCACGGC
>Ga0210377_10001642_pt1 | contig 20309 bp, 17 predicted proteins | sample PLM4_65_b1redo_FD_155480 | JGI IMG/M metagenome (GOLD analysis project Ga0210377, IMG submission 155480) | Groundwater sediment microbial communities from an aquifer in East River, Colorado, USA - PLM4_65_b1 redo | ecosystem: Environmental > Terrestrial > Soil > Riparian zone | place: USA: East...
CATGATTTGCCTGGTACCATAAATAAGATTGCTCACCTGCACTTGCACGCAGGTGCAAGTGTTGTCGGGAAAAGCCGCGAAGCGTCCTCGCAATGACGGTAGCAAATTACTCCGCAAACGTTCCACCGGTGATGGTTTTCTCAGTTAACTGACGTGATGAGTCGAAGTTTAATTCCACTTCGATCTGCTGAAAACAGCGATTGCTGCCCATCAGTCCCTTGCGGACGATGTAACCGTCTCCTTCATCGTTCAGGCTGAGGTCGTTATCCAGGTCCACGCGCCCTTCGATGATCTCACCGCAGCGATTGCATTTCACCTGGAAGGTGTAATAATGCTTCTCCGCTTTGGGAAGCGAGGGGTTGAATAGTTTTTTGAGGAAGCCCATAGATCACCTTTCATGTCGTTGCGAGGAGCGTAGCGACGAAGCAATCTCCATTTAGTCGGTGCAAAGCTCACGATAGGATCTGTCCGTTTAACGGGAGATTGCTTCGCCCTATCGGGCTCGCAACGACATTAGCTTTGTAGTATCGATTCTATCTGATTCAACTCCTCGTCGCTGAACTTCAAGTTGTTCAACGCGGCGAGGCTGTCTTCGAGTTGTTTCACGCTGCTGGCGCCGATCAGGGAAGATGTGACGGCGGGTTTGCGCAGCGTCCAGGCGATTGCCATTTGGGCGAGGGACTGCCCGCGTGACTGCGCAAGTTCGTTGAGTTTTTGGACTTTCGGCAGATTCGCCTCCACATCTTTGTGCGTGAGCCAGACGCGTTCGGTTTTGCTGGCACGCGCGTCAGTGGGGATGCCCTTCAGATAACGGTCAGTCAACTGTCCCTGCGCGAGAGGCGAGAAGACGATACATCCCATGCCCTCTTCGACGAGAACATCCAATAATCCGTTCTCGATCCAGCGGTCGAACATGTTATAGGATGGCTGGTGGATGAGGCAGGGCGTCCCCAGTTCATTCAGGATCTCGACCGCGCGCCGTGTCTGATCTGGATTGTAGGAGGAAATGCCGACATACAAAGCCTTACCCTGGCGGACAGCGGAGTCAAGCGCGCCCATGGTCTCTTCGAGCGGCGTCTCGGGGTCGAAGCGGTGACTGTAGAAGATATCCACGTAGTCGAGCTCCATGCGTTTGAGGGAGGCGTCGAGGCTGGCGAGCATATATTTGCGCGAACCCCATTCGCCATACGGACCGGGCCACATGTCGTAGCCCGCCTTGGTGGAAATGATGAGTTCGTCGCGGTAGGGATGGAAATCCTGCTTGTAGAGTTCGCCGAAGGTGACTTCCGCCGAGCCGGGAGGCGGACCGTAGTTGTTGGCGAGGTCGAAGTGTGTGACGCCCATATCGAAGGCGCGGCGCGCGATGGCGCGTCCGTTCTCGATATTGTCGCGTCCGCCGAAGTTGTACCACCAACCGAGCGAGATGGCAGGCAGCTTGAGTCCACTGCGACCAACGCGGTTATAGGTCATGGAGTTGTAGCGAGTACCTGAGGCGAGGTAGGGCATGAAGGTTTCCTTTATTTCTTTTATAGCTCTGATCCAATAGAGCCTATTCTATCCAGAAGCGCTTTCTCGTGAAAATACGTTAATAGCGATGGCGGCGAAAACAACAGAAGGATGAATACAAAGATGAACAAATCGCCGTATACATCTTTTTTTATGAACATCGTGGAAAGTATCATAAGAAGTAGTAATAATGACTTTACCAGGAAAACAAAAGCTTTCAGGGAATTGCCTGACCCCGTTGAAGCCTGGAGAGTAAAAAACTTCTCGTCTTGCAGGTGTTTGATCGTACACTCATCCAATAACGCCTCTCCAGTCATTGAAGTTTGCCTGCCCCATAAACTTATTGAATTCGTTTTTACGATTTCTATGAGGAAATCTTTTGTGCCGGGTATCTCACGTATCAGCAGCGTATAAGGCGAAAAAGTCATCTTCTCCAGTGTCTCTATATAGCGTGAGAGAGAGATGCCGTCACCCAATGGAAACTTCTTTTCATAAAGGATCATATGAAGATTCCTGATCTATTTTGTCATGGCTGGCTTTGCCGGGTATTTGCCTCGACCATCGAATGTCGTCATAATTTGTGCACTGATGATCTGAACAGATAAGAAGGCAGCCAGAGTATAGACCCAAACCCAGTCCTGATCTCGCAGAAGTCCCCACACCGCGGGCAAATTCGCAACGAGAGCCATTCCTCCTATTCCAAGGATCAGTGCAATTGGGGAGTTCTGCCAGCCTGTCGCGCTATCAACGGGTGGAGAAGGTGGCAGGTTATTTTGAACGATCCCCAGAACGCCTGAAAAGAATTCGGGGGGAGGGTTGATGACCCAAGTCCTGATGGACGGACTATAACTGGAATATAAACCGATCAGCCCGCCATCCGGTCCGATCTCATAGTGACTGAAAGTTTTCCAAGTGACGAGCTGACCGCCATATAACAATCCCTCATCGCAAATGGCATACGATACGGGTCGTATCCATCCCCGGGCAAAGTGAAAGGCAAGCGACGAACCGATACTGTAGGTGGTAACAACGATCCCAAACAGGGAGAGCAGGGATAAGAGTAAGGAGATCACGGACTTGGTGAGATATGCAAAGATGTCACTATTGGCGGAACTGACAAGGAGAATGACCGCCAGACAGATCAGTCCTGCATCATTGATGGCGATAGCGATCATGTTCGTCGTTTCATATTTCCAATAGGAAACGGGAGGCTGCTCCCATGCGATCTCTGCCTGGGTATATTTTTCAAAGCGGATCGACTTCAATAGATTGATTCCACCCACGAACCCAGCAAAAACAACTGCCAATGCCAGACCGTATAACCAGTTCATGTGATGCTCCGGTTGGTTTTTGGAAAGCCTTATTTGTAGATCACTCGAAACCGTTCACACGCCAACGGCATATCTTCTGAAAATTCTCTTCCGATCTTGGGAAGGGTGCGTGAAAAGAAATTCCGATGTGCTTCACGCCAATATTCCAAAGACAGATCGCCTTCACCTTCATCGCGGGCAAAGTCTTCGCCCACTTGATTGTATTGGAGGGTGATGGTCTCATAGGTTTCCACGATACACAGCGGTTTCCCGCGTCCATCGAGGACGATCGTGAGCAGGTCGTCTCCGGGGATCGGCTTGCCTTCTGCCTCCCATTCCCATACGGAGGAACAGGATGCGGTCTTCGTCCCTTCCGCGATCAGCGCGCCGAGTTCATCCGCCATTTTGGGACTATCTCCCCAGCCTTCGGCGATGTGAGGTCGAGTGCGGTAGGGTGAATCGGCTGGCAGGGTGGAGAGAAATTTCTGCCAGTAAGCTTGAATAGATTCTTCGGTCATCATCTTTCGATTATAAAATGAACAAGACGATATTCCCGGGTGGACTTGTCAAATTGCTCATCGTTCAGTTTCTTTGGGTTAACCCCGAACAGCGGAGCAGCAAAGCCGGAGGCGATGATGACCTGCCTCAGCAGGAACAGGCGCTCCGGCGAATCGGAGATGTCTTCGGCGCGGGCTTGGCTCTTTCCATGGGGAAGCCACAACTCAATGTTCGGATTCGCCTGCATGTTGCGATACCAATCTGAGTCTGAGCCAAAACCGGCGGTGCAATAGACCTCACCTTGTACCGGTGCATAATTGACCGGTGTGAGATATTCCCTGCCACTTTTGCGCCCGCGATGTTTGATGACCATGATGCGCCCGATGACTGCGGGCCAGAAGTTGATCATCCTGCCCATGCGGAGCTTCCACAGGAAGACCATGAAACGGTTCATCACACGGAAACCCTTGCGCAGGGACTCCATCTGTTTTGGTGTACTATTCGTAATGTCCATGTTCCCTCCCGTCAATTGTGATGTCACTCTGAGGGAGCGTTCGCCGCGACCGAAGAGTCTCGCTCATGATGTGAGAGACTCTTCGCTACGCTCAGAGTGACATAACCATTACTTAGAACTTCCACTTCTTCAAAACATCCATCGCCTTGTAATGGGTCAGGTCCAGTTCCAGCGGCGTAATGGATACGTATCCTGCTTTGAGCGCGCCGAAGTCGGTGCCGGGTTCGTCGACGCCGGTGGGATATTCGCCGCCGATCCAGTAATACGGTTTGCCGCGCGGGTCCACGCGTTGGTCGAGTGCGTCGCGGTAGACGCGCAGTCCCTGGCGGGTGATCATGTATCCCTTGAGTTCGTTCTCCTTGAGATATGGCACATTGACGTTCAGCACCACGCCCTCGGGCAATCCAACCGCGATGACTTGTTCTGCCACGCGGCGCCCCACAATGGCAGCAGTGGAATAATCCAACGCGCCGCGGTGTCCTTCCGGGGAGTCAAGCGAAACGGCAATACCTTTCACACCCGCGATGACTGCTTCCATGGCGGCGGTGACGGTGCCCGAATAGGTGACATCGTGCCCGATGTTGGCGTTCGGGTTAATGCCCGAGACGACCAGGTCAATTTCCTCTTCGATCAACCCCAATAATGGAAGCGCCACACAATCTGACGGCGCGCCATCCGACATAAAGGCGGATGTGCCATCCGCAAGGAAGGTCTCCCGTACGCGCAAGGGACGGTCCATCGTTTTGACATGCCCCGAAGCCGACCAGTTGCGGTCCGGTGCGAAGACGGTCACCGTTCCGAGTTTGCGCATTTCCTGCGCGATGGCGAGAAGCCCGGGCGCCTGAACGCCGTCGTCGTTGGTTACAAGGATGTGCATGATGAGATTTCCGATTTCAGATTTTGGATTTACGATTTCACATGTCGTTGCGAACCCCGAGCGACAGCGAGTGGGTAAAGCAATCTCCGGTTAACTGGATAGATTTCGTTTGAAAAATCGCGCCGTTTAAACGGAGATTGCTTCGTCGCCGCTCTGCGGCTCCTCGCAACGACATACTGTTAATGATTATAACCCGCCTGTATAATATCGCTCATGCGTCGCCCACTGACCACTGTCCACTGCTTACTGCTCACTTCTTTCCTCTTTCTTCTTTTCTCCTGTACTCCCACTCCCCAAGCTCCTCTCCAAACATCCGTTCTCTTCTATCGCTTCGAGCCCTCCGCGTTCGTTGAATATTCCGCCGACTTTCAACCTGCCAAGGAGATTCCCTTTTCCATTCCCCTCTCATGCGGACTCAACAACACGTTCTCCGCACCGGTTGGAAAGTATCTCCTCATCGAGTTGAATTGCCCCAACGGGCAGACGGTTCTTTTCCTGGACACTTCGACTTCGCTCCGTGCAGGCTCCGAGTCTGGTTCCGTTACCCAACCCATCACGGACTCGGACAGTCACTTCCTGGCATGGACGAGCGATGGCAAAGCCGCCTATCTCAAAGTGGATTCACTGGGCACACCCAAAATCATCCGCGCCCACACCGACGGAACACGCAGCACTCTCCCCATCACAGAGTTTACCTATGATCTCTCCCCAAAACCTGATTCGAATGATTTCACATTCACCCTCTCACGCGGGCTGGGTCAGGGCAGCGAGCTTTGGCTGGCGCAACGCGATGGGAAAGACGTTCAACAGTTATTTGCCGATCAGCTCAATTACATCTCGTTCGCGCGCTGGTCACCGGATGGCGGTCAGATCGCGTTCATCAAAACGCCCGATTCGCAGACTCCCTTCACGGTGGGGGAGTTGTGGGTCATCCCTTCTACTGGCGCTCAGGGAGGAACATTCCTTGCCGATGTGGATACCGGTCACGGCTATGCAGCGAACTGGTCACCGGATGGGACGCGTATCGCCTTCGTAAAACGGGAAAACCCCGAAGATGAGAATGCGAATCAGTCATCTGGTGCGTTAATCAGTAATATATACGTTGTTGAAGTGGAAAGTGGAAAGTGGACTCAGATCACAAAACTCACAGAAGGTCACGCCGAGACTCCGCTATGGTCACCGGACGGGAACACTTTGGCTTTCAATATAGTCGTAGATGGTAGAATGGAAGTGCAGATCGCAGACCTGCTGACAGGGGAGATTCGCTCTCTTATAACGGGATCGACCTGCTGTCCTGCATGGATGCGAAAGTGAAAACCGTCCACAAATCTCTGTTCATTCTTAATGATTAGCGAAGATTGGCGTAGATTAGCGGACAGTCCGAAAGTGAGTCCCCAATGATTCGGCGAATCATATTTATCCTGATTCTGACTTTACTCCTAACATCGTGTGGTGCTGCTGCGGCAACAGAAGCACCGGCGCAGGTAGAACCCTCTGCTGCCACCGAAGCACCTGCCACGGAAGCTCCCGCGCTGCCTCTGCTTCCCGATACTTCTACTGCCAATACCGCGGCACCAACGGGGACCGCGCTCCCACAACCGACTCTTGCCCCATCCATCACACAGACCGAAACACAACTGCCTCCGCTGCTTCTGCCAACCGAAGCCGTGAACGCTCCGGCAACGTTGGTATGGGATGGCACGCCGACCTACCTCGGCGACTCGCAGCCCGGTTATTCCTTCCGCGTCACCTATAATCCAGATGTGTGGGCGCTGACGACCGATCAATTTGGTTTTCCCGCGCTGGGTCATCGCAACATTCCATCGTGTGTCATCTCTGTTACTTCAGGGCGCGGCATGCCCGCGAATATCGTTGTGGAACATGATGTCCTGGATACTGGCAATGTCACATTCGATGTTGGCATTGGCTTTGAAAATGGAGTGAAGAAATTTGTGACCTACACTGGAGGTGACGGGACGATCGTCACCGCCTTCGAAGTTTCGTTTGTAGAACAGAGCGATGCCTGTCTCGCGGATGCAGTGACGGTTCTTTCCACGCTTCGGTCTGTTCCCGTTTCACAAGCCACGCCCCAGCCCTAGTCATGTCATTGCGAGGGCGGAGCCCGAAGCAATCTCCTGTAACTCAGGATAAAATACATCAGTGACACGTTTCCTGAAACACGCGCGTACTTTCCTTCTACTCGCCATCCTCCTGCTGGGAGTTCGCGGCGCGTCTGCTCAACACGCGAACATGCCTCCTCAGGCGATCACCCCGTTTTTATATCCACCCTATCCGGGAAGCGCCTCATTGGAATCCGTTTTCGATCACTCCACGCCCAACTATACCTTCGATAACAAGATCGTTGTGTTCAATGGAGCGGCGGCAAATAGGAATTGTCCGTCGCCCGCTCCTGCCGGGACGCCGCCTCCGCAACCCGGAGTTTGTAACGCGGGCGGAGGCGGATACTGGTCCTACAGCCTCGGCGACTGGGTCTATTACGATGGGCACGATGGCATCGACTACGGCATCTCGTATCGTCCGCTCTACGCCGCCGCGGACGCCGACCAGATCGTGTACTCTGGCTGGTGGGACCCGCAGAATCACAAGATCAATCTCGGCATTTACGTTCGCCTGCATCACCCCAATGGCTACAACACCTACTACGGACACATGAGTTCTGTGGCGGTGCAAGCCTGTTCCACACCCGGTTGCACCTTCGTCCCGCACGGCGAAGTGCTTGGCACCAGCGGCACCACCGGCAATTCGTCGGGTCCGCATTTGCATTTGCTGGTGCGCAACCCGTCCAATCAATCAGTCGATCCCTACGGCTGGACCGGTTCGGGCACGGACCCGTGGGCGCCCAATCAAAAAGAATCGCTGTGGGTTGCCTACCCATCGCTTGTTGGCGCGAAAGTCTTTCCCTCTGGCGATGCGCTTGCAGCTCCTGTCAAACCGCCCGGCGGCATCATCCTCGACGATGCTTCCCTACCCTTCGACGAAACGCCGGATGGCTGTTGGACCCAGGTCAACGCCGGCAGCGCCCAAAACGGACGGATGAGTTACGTCAAACCGAGTACCACGGCACAGACCTGTTCCGGTAAATGGTTATTCCCGGATGGCTCCGTCAATGGCTTATATGCCATGTATGTTCACATCCCGGCGGTCAATGCCACCACGGAAGGCGCAGTCTACACCATTCGTCACTCGGGCAGGAGCGACCAGATCGTCATCAACCAGGCGGTCTTCCCGAACAACTTTGTGGCGGATGGATGGGTCTACGCCGGGAAATACAACTTCACAGGCGCAGGAGGCGAATACGTCGAGTTGACAAATCGCACGCAGGATCAACCGTCCGATGTTGCCAACCTGGTAGTGGGAGCGGATGCCATCCGATTCGTCTTCCTTGGGACTGTGACGCCCACACCTCCGGGCATTATCACCGTTACCCCGACCAACACTCCCACCATTACGCGGACTCCTACCAAAACACCTACACCCACGGTCACTCGTACGCCTACCAATACGCGCACCCCAACGCTCAGTCCCACACCAACAAACACGCGTACTCCAACTGCTACTCGTACACCGACTTCCACGCGCACCGCGACTCGTACTCCGACCGTCACCCGTACGCCAACGGTCACGCGTACTCCCAGCGCGACACGAACACCGACCTACACTCGTACACCGACCGCCACACGTACCGCTACTTTCACTCGTACCGTAACGCGGACGCCCACCAATACACGCACGCCGCGACCGACTGTCACACCGTTGTACAAGATCATCAACGTTTACTTTGTGAACAAGGCACGCTATGAAGCGAACACGCCTCCGTTCGAAGTAAACGGAGTCCGTTGGTCGCGTACCAATGCCATGCCAAAGACATCCCTCGATGAATATTTCAAAGGTCCCGGCTCGACAGAGAAATTCACCTACGGCTGGACTGCCATTTACAACGGTTTCACAGGCTACAGCAAGTTCGAGATCATCGACGGTATTGCGCACGTCTATCTCAAAGGCGCCTGTCTCTCGAACGGTAGAACCTACAACATCGCTGACCTCATCCATGCAAATCTCAAACAATTCCCCGAGATCCGATTCGTGAAGATCTACGATGAGAGGGGCAACACACAAAGCCCCACCGGCAACAGCGACTCGGAACCGATCTGCCTGTCGCCTTCCTTCACGCCTCCACCGACGCCCACGGTCTCACCGACCATCACGCGCACTCCTACACGTACACCTATCCCCACCAACACGCGTCCGCCCACGGCTACGCCATTGTGGATAAAGGTCAATGTCTATTTTGTGGATCGGGCGAGTTATCTTGCCAATACGCCTCCTTTTGAAAGGGCTGGAGTCCGCTGGGCGCGCACGAACAACATCGTGCTCACGGTGCTCAATGAGTATTTCAAAGGTCCTGGCGACACGGAGAGGCTTTCCTTCGGCTGGGTGGCGCTCTACAATGGCTTCACCGGTTACAGTAAATTCGAAGTGATCAATGGCGTTGCACATCTCTACCTCAAAGGCACCTGTGACCGCGGCGGAGCCACCTACACCATCGCCGATATTCTAAAGTACAACCTCAAGCAATTCTCCGAGATCAAGTTCGTCAAGATCTACGATGAGAACGGGAACACGCAAGACCCCAACGGCTTAAGCGATTCCATCCCTGCCTGCTTGCAACCTTAGTTTTTGGACACGGACAACGCGGATCACACTGAACTTCACGGAAAGATATTTTTTAAAATGCTTTTCTCCGCGCCGTCCGTGAAATCCGTGTACAAAGAATCATAATGCCCCTTGCTTCTCTTTTGGATTTCTGGAAACGTGAGCGCGATACCGCGCCCAATCTTGTCGCCTGGGAGACGCTGCCTGCTCGCCCCGCACAAACGCGTCCCTTCCCGGATGATCTGCCTGTTCCCGTTAAACAGACTCTGATCGCCACCGGGATCCATTCCCTCTACTCCCATCAATTCGAAGCCTGGACTCGCGCCCGCACGGCGGAGAACATTATCCTCTCCACCGGCACCGCCTCCGGCAAAACGCTGGCGTACAACCTGCCTGTCTTCGCCACACTCATCGAAGACCCCGAAGCCCGCGCGCTTTATTTGTTCCCCACCAAAGCCCTGGCGCAAGACCAGTTATCAGGGATCAGTAATCAGTTATCAGTCTTGCAGTCACTGATTACTGATCACCGCTCACTGAACACTGCTATCTATGACGGCGATACCCCTCAAAAGGACCGCCCTCAGATCCGCAAGAACGCCCGCATCATCCTATCCAATCCCGATATGCTTCATACGGGGATTCTTCCTCATCACACCAATTGGCTGGAATTTTTCACCAATCTCAAATTCATCGTCATCGATGAAGCGCACACCTATCGCGGAGTCTTCGGCTCGCATGTTGCCAACGTGATTCGCAGAATTAAACGCGTTGCACAATTCTATGGCGCCAAGCCACAATTCATCCTTGCATCTGCCACCATCGGCAACCCGAAACAACTGGCGGAAAAACTCATCGAAGAGCCTGCCCACTTGATCAATAACGATGGCTCTGCCCGTGGACCGCGTCACTTCCTCATCTATAACCCGCCGCTCGTGGATGAATCCCTCGGCTTACGAAAATCCTCCCTGCTCGAAGGTGTGCGTCTCGCACAGAATTTACTCGATAACAATGTTCAATCCGTTGTCTTTGCGCGTTCTCGCCGAAGTGTTGAAATCGTTCTGCGCTATTTACAGGAAAACCAATCCTTCGACGCAGCTCAGGGCAAGTCTCCAGTCTCCAATCTTCGCGAAGCATCCCCGCGGGACCAATTTTCCAATTTTCCAATTCTCCCATCCCCTATCCGGGGCTATCGCTCCGGCTATCTGCCTCTCCAACGCCGCGAGATTGAAAAGGGTTTACGCGATGGCACTGTGAAAACTGTTGTTGCCACCAACGCCCTCGAACTGGGCATCGACATCGGCGGGTTGGGTGCGGCGATCCTTATTGGCTACCCTGGAACTATCGCTTCAGCGAGACAGCAAGCGGGTCGGGCGGGACGCGGACTCGAATCCGCTGTGGCAGTGCTTGTGGCGTCAGCGAGTCCCATTGACCAGTTCCTCGCCCATCATCCCGAATATTTCTTCGAGCGTTCGCCCGAGCAGGCGTTGGTCAACCCCGATCATCTGTTGATCCTGCTTGAGCATTTGCGCTGTGCCATGTTTGAATTGCCGTTCAAAAAAGGAGAAGGCTTCGGCTTGATCCCCGGCGAGACCGTCGATGAGTTTTTGCAATTCCTTCTTTCCAACAACGAAGCGCATCTCTCGAACGAAAAATATTTTTGGATGGCAGATCAATATCCCGCCGCGAATATTTCGCTGCGTTCTGCCTCGCCGCAGGGCGTGGTGCTGCAGACGGTCACGGAAGATCGAGCACTGACCATCGGCACCGTCGATGGTGAAAGTGCCTTGTGGATGGTTCATCCCGGCGCGATCTATTTGCATGAAGCGCAATCTTATATTGTCGAAAAGCTCGATCTCGAGCAACACATTGCCCGCCTGCGCCGAACGGATACGGAATACTATACTGAGCCATTACGCAGCACAGAAGTCACTGTACTTTCAACAAGTGCTCAAGCCGCCGTCCTCGGCGGCGAGAAAAAATGGGGCGAATTAAAGGTGACGACTCAAGTCACCGGTTTCCGCAAGCGTCGCTGGTACACACACGAAAACCTGGGGGAAGAACCGCTGGACTTGCCTCCCACCGATCTGCAGACAACTGGCTACTGGCTTTCCCTCTCCGAAGAAACCGTGACGCGCCTGCGCGAAGCCGGAGCCTGGACCAACGACCCCAACGACTATGGACCCGAGTGGAATAAGATCCGCGAACGCGTCCGCGCCCGTGATGGATATAAATGTCAGGTGTGCGGCACGCCCGAGACCACACGCCAGCATGATGTGCATCACAAGATTCCGTTCCGTTCGTTCATCCGGAGTGCAATGTCTTCGCGAAGCATCCCTGAGGGACCAGACGTTACACTCCAAAGACAACAAGCAAACCGCCTCGACAATCTCACCACGCTCTGTCCCTCCTGCCACAAAAAAGCGGAGGAGAACGTCCGTATGCGCAGCGGACTCGCCGGGCTGGCGTATGTGCTTGGCAATCTTGCGCCGTTATTTCTGATGTGCGATGCCGGTGACCTGGGTACGCACATCGAACCTGTCGAGAATCAGACCTTTGGTCAACCCACCGTGGTGTTGTATGACCTCGTCCCGGCAGGGATCGGCTTCAGTGAGAAACTCTTCGAGATGCACGACGACCTGCTGGCACGCGCCTATGAACTCGTCAGCGCCTGCGCCTGCGCCGATGGCTGTCCCTCCTGCGTGGGTCCCGGCGGCGAGAATGGCTATGGCGGCAAACAGGAAGCTCTGGAGATCTTGAAGGTCATAGGCATACACTAAAATAAAGAATTATTCTGCCAAGTAGGAATTGTTATATACTTAGTTGGCTAGGAGGAAACTATGTCAAGGATCTTTATCTCTTATCGCAGGCAAGATAGCCCGACAATGACGGGGAGGATATACGATAAGCTGGAAACAGTGTTTGGCAGTAACAAAGTGTTCCGGGATATTGATGATATTGCTGCTGGACAGGATTTTCGTGTAAAACTGGCGAATGAGATCGATAACTGCGATATCCTGCTTGTGATCATTGGACCCAAATGGGAAAGCATCACGGACGCAAATGGGAAGAGACGACTGGATGACGAGAATGATTTTGTCCGTCTTGAGGTGGAGGCGGGGTTAAAACGGTCTGACAAGATCGTTATTCCTGTTCTGGTCGATAATGCACCGATGCCCAATCCGGCATCACTTCCTGAAAGTATGCGGGAACTTTGTTATCGCAATGCCATCAGTATCCGCCAGGACCCTGATTTTCATCGGGATACTGAAAAATTGATCCAGGAGATCAGGAACAGTACAAAGGGTAAGACGCCATTTTACAAAAAGAAGGAGATATTCCTGGCCACCGGTGTTGTGCTTGCGATCCTTGTAATGGTCTTCTTTGTTAATTCGTTAATTTCCAAACAGGAACCGCAGCCGCTCGAGACAGCGACTGTGTCACCCAACCCGACTGACACAATAACGATCCAAAGCAGCCCCACCTCTCCAATACCTGAGGTGACTGTTACTGCCACCGCCATATACACTCCCACCATCCTTGTAACGGATACATCAAAGCCAGCCCACCTGATCAGGATCGGAATCGTCCAGATCCCTGATTACATTTTTACCGATATTCCCGACCGCCTTCGAGGATTTGGATATAACGCGGAATGGATTGGTCTATCCTCAGACTATGCCATCTTCAGTGAGTATGATGTCATTTACCTTCCTATCGGCTGGGCGTTCCAAAATCACTTGATCGAAAATCGGGCGATGCAGTACCAACGGTTCGTAGAGGATGGAGGCGGGCTGATCGTTGAACAGCCCAATTATGCTGGTGCACTTTCACCAGAACTATTGCCGTATGAGATCACCTTTAAGACCATGCGATATGATCCGGATGAATGGCCACCGCGTATCGTATCGGAGCATGAGATCATCAAAAATATTTCAGTGAGCGAACTGCCCGGCCCCGGCAGTTTGATCTCTGCCTGGGATGATAACTGGACCGTCATCACGAATTCATCCAAGTCCAATTCACCGACACTGTTGGTTACTAGCTACGGAAACGGGCGGATCGCGGTCTTGTCGACTAGTGTCAGCAAGAATAGTTCTGTGCGATATCAAGTCGGGGATAATTTCATCAAGAGTTTGATCACATGGGTGAGTCAATAAAAGATGGACCAAAATGACCTGCCCGGTCTGAAAGATAAGGGAATTGCTGGTAAGTAGATCATGATCATCCGAACACTGCAACGCGACGAAATTCCGCTGGTCTGGCAAATTGACCGGCGGGAAGCCATTGAAAATATTTACCATCTGCGCAATGGCGAACTCGTTCTTGAGCCAGATTATTTCGATGCCCAAGGCTGGCCCCCTGGTGAAGCGGCACTCTACACACCCATTCTGCTGGATTGTTTCGACCGTGGCGGCTCCTTCTGGGGCGCTTTTGATGAGGATGGCAAGATCATCGGCGTCTCTGTTTTGGAAAGCAAATTTATCGGCGCCAATCACGATACCCTGCAACTCAAGTTTTTGCATGTCAGCCACGGAGCGCGAAAGCAAGGATTAGGCTCAAAGCTGTTCCATCTGGTGGTTGAAAAAGCAAAAATAATGGGCGCGCAGAAACTCTACATCTCCGCCACACCTTCGGAAAACACCATCAATTACTACGTGCGGCTGGGATGTGTCCTTGCCACCGAGATCGACCCGGAACTATTTACCCTTGAGCCGGAGGATATTCATCTGGAGTACGTGATTTTGTAGCAGGGTTGGAATCGGGATTATTTGAACTTGTTTCAAAACACTTATTCGTCATTGCGAGAAGGGCTCGCGCTGACATCGTACCCTTTGGGTAGCAGAGCGAGTGACACTTGCATGATTTGCCAAGCAAATCACATGCAAGTGCAGGTGTAACGAGCGAAGACGAAGCGTGCCCGACGACACCTGCACTCCCCGGCACTCCCTGGCACCTCCCGTGATTTTCTTAGCAAATCAGGCAGGTGTGCGCCCGGGTGCAAGTGCCGGGGACGAACGCCCGCTTTGCTCGCAATGACGAGGTGGGATGTGTTTTGGAAATGACTTGTTGAAACAAAACGCTCCCATTTTCCGTTCTATTGGAACAAGAATTTACTGACAATACAGGAGCTTCAATGGTAAAGAATTTTCGTACTTGGTCTTTGATCTTATCCAGTGGCATTGCGCTTTTGGCTGTGCTTGCTTGCAATGCCACTTTCACTGTCCTCAATCCCACACCGACGGCGGTCCCGCCAACATCCGCGCCTCTCCCCACAGAAACTGCTATCCCGATTGCATCGATCAGCCAGCAGGTGACGTTGCTCACCGTGCCGTTCAATGAAACCAATCCCGGCGGCGACTTTCCAACGTACACGCTCACCGCGCAAACGCCGCAACTGACCGGCAGTGACGATCCGCGTGTGCAGGCGCTCAATCAGCGGCTCAACGATCTCATCGCCAAAGAAGTGGATATGTGGCGGCAAAGCTTCCAGCAGTTGCCTCTCACGCAATACTCAAATGGAAGCTCTCTGGATGTGAAATATACGCTGGTCTCACAGATCAACGACCTGTGGAGTTTTAAATTCGATTTCTCGTTCTATTCTGATACTGCGGCGCACCCCGGTCTCTATAGCATCACGGTGAATTATGATCTCGATCAGGGCAGAGAACTGGCATTGGGTGACCTGTTCCTGGTCAATTCGAACTATCTCGAAACGATCGCCAGCTACTGCACGAACGAACTCAGCAAACAGCCCTTCGCCGACCCGGTCTTCCTCGAAGGCGCAAAACCGACCGTGGAAAATTACCGCAACTGGAACATTGCCCCCGAAGGCTTGCGCATCACCTTTGACGAGTATCAGGTCGCGCCCTACGCGGCCGGTCCGCAGATGGTGACCGTGCCATACACCGAGTTGACTAGCTTCATCGATCCCAACGGACCGCTGAAAGAGGCTTTGCAGTAAATAGTTTTTATCGCTAAGGAGCAGAATCGTCCCGAAGGTTCTCCCCAGGTGCTTCAGTGACTCGAAATAAACCTTCGGGACGGTGCTTGAGCAACGTCTACTACTCTGCCCTTACAGTGACTGCACAACCTTTATATGGTTATTCGTCCGTTCCCCCTTCCTGGGCTATACTTGAAAAATCTTTAGAAGCATACCCGGGAAGGCAGATATGGATAAAAACATCATCATCCATACAGAATACAGGCAACAGATCGAAACAGCCCAGTCATTAACGGCAGAACAGAAAAGCCGACTTGCCCAACGAAAAGAAGCTCTTCCCAAAGAAATTACGGCATCTCCTCAGAACAAACAACTTACTCAAGAAGAGAATAACTGGCTGGCGCGTTCCTATCCCGTGCTGGCTGTGTTGGCACCGGTCATGTCCACCAGCGAAGACAAGATTGAATTCCCCGGCGACCCGATGTGTCTTTACAATGCCCTCAGTGTTGCGGTGGACCAGTCCGTGCAGGCACGCGAACAGGGACTCACATCGAACAGTCCTTATAACGATCTCTGTCCGCAATGGGGATATCGTCCATCGCTTGAGTATCGCGCCCATATAGACGATAACGGTATCCGCGACTACAGCGCTCCGCTCCTCAATACCGACCAGACCGTTTTCGACCCTCGTGTGTGGAACAAAAAAATCAGCCATTATTTCAGAGAGGTTGTCCTCGCGCAGGTGCAGCCAAAAGTAGTGTTGATCAGCGCGGTCTCACCTGCTCACCGGTATGCTTTAGAGATCGCCCGCGCCGTCCGCGCCAAACTTCCCGATTGCATCATCATCCTTGGTGGACGCCACGCCGACGAGACCGTCCATTTCGATGAAGCCTCAGGTCAATTACGTTTCGAACCGAGTGGTCTGCTCACAAAAATTCTGGGGGACGCGGTGGAAGAAAACATCGTGGATTTCCTCGTTGCCGGGCAGGGCTATCACGCCCTCGACCTCCTGATGAAAAGTATTTCCCTGGCAATGGATGTGCAAACCAAAACCGTGGATGTGGATTCTATCCTGGCGGTGATGACGAACTACCCGCCTCTTTTCGGACCTCTGCCGGGTCGCTCCTTGATTGTCTCACTCCGCCCCGACGCCTTTCACGCCTTTCCCCTGCTTGGACCAACCCTCGATCTCTCTACACTGCCTTCGCCGTACAAAGCCTTTGCCATCCGTGCCCGTTTCCCGATCTTCGAGATCGAAAACCGCGTTGCCCTGACCGCCCATATGATGGTGACCAACTCCTGCCCATATCATTGTTTCTTTTGCTCCGAAGGGTCGCTCATTGTCGGTGACTTCCTCTCTTTCAAAGATGAAAGTGGAATCCACAAAGCCGTCGAGCGCGTGGTGGAATACATCCATTATGGAGCAGAAGCCATCTTTTTCGATGACTCGGTCTTTTGGGGCGGTAACGTGGGTATGATCGTTCATTTTTGCCGCGAATGGACCAAGATCCGGAAAGAAGCGGAGCGATCCAACGCGGACGAGATCGAGTTGTTGGGGTTCACTGTCAACCAGCAGAGAGTCCTTGATTTCACCTGGGGAGCGCAGCTTACGGCGGACTTCCTTGCCTCGCGCCGTGAAGAACAGGCATACACAGCCTTATATGCCATGTACGATGCGCGCTGCACATACATTTATCTCGGTATCGAGAGCATGTCTGAAAAAGTGATCGAACATGTGCATAAGAATGTCAACCGCAGGGAACCCTGGGAAGACCGTGTGCGCCGTGCGCTGGGTATGGCGCGCAATACGGGTATCCGTGTCGGGTCGTCTGTCTTGTTTGGGCTGGAGGGGGAGACGCAGGAGACGATCATGGAGACGATCGACAAGGTGGAGGAATTGCTGGCGGAAGACCTGCTAATGATCGCCAGCCCGAATATCCTCACCTATCATCCCAATACCGAGATCACACACCTGCATCACATGGAAGATAAACTGGATTACATCTCACCGAACGTTGATAACCGCCCTCCCTATGTGTTCTTTGAAGAGGCATTCCCGGCTGTGATCTCGAAGAATTTGAGCGAGCAGGATATCTGGTACATCCACGAACAGACCAAACTTCGCTGGGGCACAAAACGCAACACGAACCCCATGCCGCCCGTCACTTTACGGGATGATCCATAACAGCTATACGACTGGTATATAAATAACCGACCTGCATTACCTTTGTCTGTTGGTAGCTGAAGCTTCTGCCACAAAAAGGTTACAAAATTCCCATTTCATTTCCCTTAGGGCATAACATGTCTGACAACGCTTAAACGTTGCCAGCGGTGAACAACCAACTACAATAAAGCTATCACATGCATCTGTTCAAGGAGAACGCAATATGAAAAAAGCTTTTTTGTTGTTGATCGCAGTTATGACATTGGCGGGCACCGCATGGTTCAATGTTGACGCATCCAATGGCGCCACCGTTTCAGCAGACGTGTACTCTTGGTTCTTTTTGGATGCCAAAGCAGGTCAGCATGTTTCAGCCCAGTTGAATACCGCTGCTGGCGACTGGCAGGAGTTATCTTGTGAAGCGACCGGGAATTTCGGCTATGTGTCTTGCCAGTTCCCACAGGAATATGCCGGTCAGCAGGTCGCCGTTGAATTGACCAGGAATGACGTTATGTACGTATCCCTGGTGGATGTCCCGGCGAAGTAGCCCCTCCTTATAACCCACAGAAATCACCTCGATTACGGTCGGGGTGATTTTTATTTTAAAACCATTGCCAAGTAACGAAAATACCCCCTTGCCGTCAAGATATTGAAACCAATCAGAGGAGAGTAGGGTTATTAGTGGTATGTCGCCAACAGCCAGTACGTCCACAAGTCTGCGGTTAAACGGTACCAACCTTCCCGTCGCGCGAGGCGCGTTCGTCGTCCTTTCGCTGGCGACGGTGATCTTTTTCAGCATGGGGGTTCCGCTTTATTTCCAGGGTTATCTCGAAAACATCAAACCTGAAACCGTCACTGCCCTGCAAGGATTGGGTCTCAGCACTACATTCTATGCCGCCTATCAAACGGTGTTGGTGGTCTTGCTGGCAATTGCCTTCGCGGCGGCGGGTATCATCATTTCATGGTTTAAATCGGACGAGTGGCTGGCGCTGTTAGTGGCATTCACCCTGATCGGACAGGGCGCGAACGCCTTTGGTCCGCTGCAGAAGATGGCGGCGATACCCGCTTTTGAGATCCCTGTGCGGTTCGTGATCGCCATGGTGTTGATGGGACTGCCGCTCTCGTGTTATCTCTTCCCGGATGGAAAGATCCAAAAACGCTGGATGTTGTATGTAGCGGGTTTTTGGTTCGTCTGGTTGATGCTCTCTGTCTTTTGGCATTCGTTCCCGTTCAACCTTTTCGAGCGTGGAGGAAATGCCACGCTCCGATATTTATTGTCCCTGCTGGCTGTGTTGAGCACAGGCATTTATGCACAGGTCTATCGGTATCGCAGCACAGACAACCCCACCAAACGCGAACAGCTCAAATGGATCGTGTTTGGCATTGCGGTGGGGATATTGATGGGAATCGGTGTCAACCTGTTCCTGACATTTTTCGAACTGGCGAAACCTTCCGCGGAAACATTCCTGGTCGTGGATATGTTCACGCAGACACTCTCTGTCGTGGCGCAGTTTACCGTCCCGGTGGCGGTGGTGTTCTCGATCCTCAAGTATCGCCTCTACGATATTGAACTCGTCATCAACCGTTCCATTATTTATGGTTTACTGACGGTTGTCCTTGCCGCCATATTTGGCGTTCTTCTATTCGGTCTACAAACTGCCTATCGTGCCATCACCAAACAGGATAATCCTCCGACCATTGCTGTCGTCATCTCTACAATCGTTGTATCCAGTATTTTCCAGCCCACCCGTAAGACTTTGCAGCGCTTCGTCAACCTGAAACTGTACGGCATGGATGTCGATTTCGATCAGATCGCGCGCCGCCACGAAAAGATGGAAAAGATCGCCAATCTGCCAGCCAGTGAGATGACGAATGTCGGCGGATACAAGGGTTTGGAACTGATCGCGCGTGGCGGCATGGGCGAAGTCTACAAGGCGCGACACCCCAATTTGAATCGCACGGTCGCCATCAAGGTGCTGTCTGCCCTTTTCAAAGATGACCCCAACTTCAACAAACGCTTTGTGCGCGAAGCGAAGACCATGGCGCAGTTGCGGCATCCGAACATCATCACCATCCATGACTTTGGCGAGCAGGATGGACTTCCCTACATTGTGATGGAATATCTGACCGGTGAGACGCTTTCGCAGATCCTGGCGAAACGGGAACGCCTCTCTCTGGAAGAAAGCCTGTCCCTGCTCCAGGAGCTTGCCTCTGCCCTCGATTATGCCCACGGACAGGGAGTCGTTCACCGCGATATCAAACCCTCCAACGTGATCATCGAGCCCATCACCACGATGACCGCGGGACGTTCGCAACGCGCCATCCTGATGGATTTTGGCATTGCCAAATTTACCAGCGAGAACACCATGCTGACTGCCAGTGGGGATGTGCTTGGCACCGTCGATTACATCTCACCCGAACAGATCCACGGCATCACCGAATTGGACAGCCGCACTGATCTTTATAGTTTTGCGGTCATGACCTATCAAATGCTGACGGGGAAAAAGCTTTTCGAGCGAAATAATACTTGGGCAATGATCCGCTCACACCTGGATGAACCGCCTCCCGATCCGCGCATCCACGTTTCCCTGCCTGATTGTGCGGCGGAGGCGATCCTCAAGGCGCTGTCAAAAAAGCCGGAAGACCGGTTCGCTTCGATCGGGGAGTTTGTCGTTGAATTAGGGAAAGCTTGAACTTTAGAAAATATTCCTAAAGCATTAACCACGGAGTTTTTAATTTTATTCTCTCAGTGCCTCCGTGTCTCAGTGGTTCAAAGGGTGTTTTTAAGAACCATTCTAATATTACAGCGCAAGGTTGAAGGTAAAAAA
>Ga0210377_10001643_pt1 | contig 20296 bp, 15 predicted proteins | sample PLM4_65_b1redo_FD_155480 | JGI IMG/M metagenome (GOLD analysis project Ga0210377, IMG submission 155480) | Groundwater sediment microbial communities from an aquifer in East River, Colorado, USA - PLM4_65_b1 redo | ecosystem: Environmental > Terrestrial > Soil > Riparian zone | place: USA: East...
GGATCTTCGGCACACCGTGGCACGGCGACGCCGGCTACGAGTCGCCCGGCTCGGCGCCGCTCGACGCCGTCTTCATCCTCGAGCAGGCGCCGCGCAACCGCGTCGTCGACCTGACCTCGGCGTCGGCCGTGGCGCAGATGATGGTGCGCGCCTTCCCGGCGATGTGGGACCACGGCGGTCTCGAGTTCGCGGTCCGTTTCCTGTCGGAGATGACCGAACGGCTCCCGGTGCGGCGCCTGCAGTTCCTCCCGGAGATGTCGGCGGTCGACTGCGTCGTGCAGGCGATCGGAGGCAACGGGACCAAGGAGGCCGCGCGCTGATGAATGGACGCCTGCGTCGCGACGGCGACCGCTCGATCCCGCCGGCGGGCGCCCCTGGACAGCCGCTGGCCACCGATCCGATCCTGCTGGCGGAGCGCCAGGGGGTGGTCTTCGTCGCCACCTCGGGCGATGCCGGCGGCCTGCGTGTGCCGCGGCGCTACTGGGGTCCGGAGATCGGTGTCGTGGCGATCCCGGCGAGCGAGGACGAGATCCGCGCCGCCGAGGTGGCGCCGCCGTCGGATGCCGGCGCCTGGCCGCGCGCGCTGCCGCGACCCGATCTCCTCGCCCCGGCGTTGTCGCGGCTGCTCAACGGCGACCACGTCGAGATGAGCCTCCATCCCGACCGCGACGGCGTCAAGGCGATGCTCCTGGCGGCCGACGGCCAGCGCCACCCGTTCCCGATAGCGCCCAAGGACGCCCTCGGCCTTCTCGCCTCCGTCTTCCATCACGCCCCGCGTGGCGTGGTCGGCGCCAACGGCGCCGGCCGGCCGGCGCGCCTGCTCCTGTCGGTGTGGCCCGGCGGCCGGCCGCACGAGTACCGCCTGCGTGTCGCCGGCGTGGTCGCGTCGGCGCCACCGGTGACGCTGGCCGATCTCGGACTCTCCCCCTCTCTGAGCGCGCTCCTGAACGAGGCCCTCGACCGTCCGAGCGGGATGGTCCTGGCCTCGGGCGGCAGCGGCTCGGGACGCACCACGACCCTGGCCCTCATGGCGCAGTCGATGCTGAAGCTCGGCCGCCACGGCGGCCGCATCGGGCCGCGCCCGGCCACCCCGAACCCGGGGTTGCCCTGGCTGGCCGATGCGGTGACCGACTGGCCGTTCCCCGAGAGCCTCAAGGAGGTCGCCCCCGATTTCATCGTCATCGAGCGGCTCGAGGGGCTGCGTCACCTGCTGCTGGCGGCACGCCTCGCCGGGGCCGGGACCCTCGTCCTCGCCGGCGGCCCGCCTGCCGATCCGGCGGCGCTCGCCGCCCGCGTGCAGCGCGACCTCGAGGCCGCGGCCGGTCCCGACGTGCCGGTGATGGTCCTGGGACAGGCGCTGGTGCGCACCGTCTGTCCGGACTGCCGCGCCTGGAGTCTCCTGCCGCCGGCGCGCGCACTGCGGCTCGGGTTCCACCGCTGGGATCTCGAGGAGATGGAGCGTCACGGCGGGATCGCCGTGCCCGCGGGGCGCGGCTGCACCGCCTGCTGCGGCACCGGTGTCGCCGGGGTCGCGGGTCTGTTTGGCTGCGCCGTGTCGGACGGGTCCGCCCATGCGCTCCCGACCCTGCGCGAGGAGGGCTGGCGCAGGGTGACCGAGGGGACTGCCCTGCACCACGATGTCCTGTCGCTGCCGGGCGCGCACCGAGCGATGCGCTCGCTGCGCGAGATCGCCGTCCTGGCCGGAGTGACCTTCACACCGCCGCAGGCGATCGGCACCGCCGGCCATGTCGCGGCGCCGGGCACCGGCGCCGTGCCGTCCGCACCCGGCGGCGCGCCGAAGCCTGCAGTGGCGGGCCAGTCGGCGACGGACGCCGACGAGCTGGCAGCGCTGGTGGTCGCGGCCGGTCGCGGCAAGGCCGCCCCCGCCGGCCGGCTGGCGGAGATGGCCCGATCCCTCGCGGGCCGCGCCGCCGACGGCGAGCTCGCGGTGGCCCTGGCCGACATGGGAGGCGGTTTCCATCCCGCGCGCCACGCGGTGAACTGCGCCCTCATCGCGGCGCGCGTGCTCACCGGCCTGGGGCAGTCGGAGGAGGCCCCTGCGGCGGCGCTCCTGGCGCTCGTGCATGGCGCACCGCTGGCCGAGGCCGGGGTCGATTTCGCCGCCGTCCATCCGGCGGCCGCCGACGAGGAGTCGCTCGACCCCGAAGGCCGCCGTCTGCGCCCGGGACCGATCATGAAGACCCTGGGGATCGACGATCCGGAGATGGCGGCGCGTGTCGTCGACGTGCACGCCCTGCTGGCCTCCGGGTCGGCCGCCCCCGCCGACCGCGGCCGCGCCGATCTGCGCGCCCAGGCGGTGGCCCTGGCGGCGATCATCGATCGCACCTGGCACGATGGCCGCGGCCGCGGCCTCGACCTGCACGACGTCGCCTCGGCGGTCATGTCGGCGCACGGCCAGCGCTTCAGCGCCCTCCTTTTCCGCGGGCTGCTGCGCGCCATCCCGATTTTCCCCATCGGCTGCCACGTCGAGCTGAGCAGCGGCGACATCGCCCGGGTCGTGTCGCAGAACGACGAGAACCACTTCCGGCCGCGGGTCGAGGTGGCGATGGCCGGCGGACGTCCCGGCGCCGAGCGCCGCCTCGTCGATCTGTCGCGCGCGCCGTTCCTGCACATCCGCCAGCGGGTCGCCGCCCCTGCCGCCGGGCGCGAGGCGGGCCGGTGAGCGCCACCCGCATGGTCGCCGACGGCCGGGACGATCGCGAGGCCGCCCCGGTGCTCGAGGCCCTGCTCGAGGGAGGCCTTTCGGTCGGGATGCCGGTCACGGGCCACAGCATGACGCCCACCCTCCAGGCCGGCGATCGGATCGTGGTCGCGCCCTTCCTCGGTCTCCCGGCCCCCGGGCAGATCGTGGTGGCGCGGGCCGCGGCCGGCATCGTCGCGCACCGCCTGGTGTCGGTGGAGATGCGCGACGGCCGCCGGCTGTACCGCACCCAGGGCGACGCCGAGAACGGCGTCGACGCCGGTGTGCGGCGCGAGGCGCTCATCGGCCGCGTGGTCGAGGTGATCCGCAGCGGCCGGCGCCTGCCGCTCGATGACAGCCCGTGGGCACGCCGCCGGGCGCTGTTCCGGCTGGCGCTGCGCCGCCGCCGTCCCCGTCTGGTACGGACCGCAATCCTCGCGGTCGGGACCGCCCTCGGCGCGACCTTCGGCACCGCCACCGCGCGCGCGGCGATCATGACGGCGGCCCCGGAAGCCGCCTATGCGCCGTCGTCCGACTATCGATTCGCCCCCGGTGACGTCCTCAGCCTGCGGGTGTGGGACGGCGAGAAGCTCGACGAGAAGCAGCTCACGGTGCAGAGCGACGGCACCGCTTTCCTGCCGATCCTGGGACTCGGCTCGGTCCAGGTCGGCGGGCTGACCCCGGCGGAAGCCAAAGGCGAGATCGAGGCCCGTCTCGGGCGCATCTACAAGGAGATCTACACCGAGCTGCTGGTGGTGCGCTATGCCGGCCACCGCGTCAACCTGATGGGCGAGGTCAAGACGACGGCGCGCACCGACAGCGGCCCCGGGGAATGGCCGCTCACGGGCACGACCCGGCTGGTGCCGTTCCTGTCGGCGCACGGCGGCCCGTCGCCGGAGGCCGACCTGATGCGTGTCCAGGTCATACGCCGATCGGGCGAGACCCTCGAGGTCAACCTGTTCCGCGCCGTCTTCCAGCAGAGCGTTGCCGACAACCCGGTGCTCGCCAACGGCGACTTCGTCTTCCTCCCGTCGCTCGCCATGGGCACCCGCAAGGTCTACGTCCTGGGTGATATCGCCCAGCCCGGGGTGGTGACGATCTACGACCGCATGACGCTGGTCGAGGCGCTGGCACGCTGCGGCGGCGTCAGCCGGCGCGGCTCGACGAAGGAGATCGCCGTGCTGCGGCGCGACCCCAGGTCCGAGCCCACGATGCAGGTCGTCAATCTCAAGGAGATGCTCAAGACCGGGAACCTCGCGGCCGATCTCCTGCTGCAGCCGGGCGACATCGTCTTCGTGCCGCGCGGCGTCCTCGGTGCGATCCAGGACGTCTTCACCATCATCAGCCCGGCGCTGCAGACGATCGAATCGCTGTACATCATCGACAACTTCCAGAGCAACTGACATGGCCGCCAACTACGATCTGAATCTTCAGGACTATGTGCGCATCCTGCGCCGCCGCTGGAAGGTGGTCGCGGGCTGCTGCCTGCTCCTCGGTCTGCTGACCATGGCGCTGTCGCCGCGTGTCCAGCCCTCGTACGAGGCCTCGGCGCGGGTGAAGTGGACCCGCACCGACAGCGTCGCCGGCCTGTTCCTCGAGTCGTTCTCGTGGAGCCCGGGCGACGACCTCGCGACCCAGGCGCAGATCATCGCCAGCAAGCCGGTGGCGTTGCGCGCCGCCCAGCGGCTCGGGCGCATCGACGCCACAGCGACGCTCGACGACGTGCTCGTCAACCGGGCGCTCACCGCCCGGCTCGAGCAGCTCATCGCCAGCTACGCCGCGCGCCCGATCGACAACACCAGCCTGATCGAGATCCGCGCCGCCTGTGGCGCACCCGATGAGGCGCTCGCGGTCGCCAACGCGGTGATGGAGGAGTACATCGAGCTGCACACGCGCGAGCGCAACCGGCAGGCGATCGACGCCCGCGAATTCGTCGAGCGCCAGGTGGCCGAGGTCGCCGTCCGCCTCACCGATGCCGAGGAGGACCTGGCGCGCTTCAAGGAGGCCAACGTCGGCGCCCGCAACCCCGACGCCAAGGAGGTGCAGTTCTTCCAGGACGAGGCGGCCCGATCCGAGGCGCGCATCGTGGCGATGGAATCGCTGCTCACCGTCCTCGAGGCGCCCGCGGGACCGGGCGCCATCCCCGACCTCCTCCTCGCCGATCTCCCGGAGGAGGGGCTGGCGATGCTGCGTGACGAGCTGATGAAACTCGAGGAGCGCCGCCGGCAGATGCAGGTCTTCATGAAGGACGACGCACCCGAGGTGGCCCGGGTGAGCGGTCAGATCGACATGCTCACCGGGCGCCTGCGGCGCGAGACCCGCACCGCCCTCGGCCTGGCGCAATCGCGCAAGGCGGTGATCGACGGCAAGCTGGCGTCGTTTCCGCGCACCGAGCAACGCCTGATGCAGCTGCAGCGGCAGGTGCAGGTCAACGCCGAGGCGTACGAGATGCTCATGCGCAAGCGCCAGGAGGCGCTGATCCGCGAAGCCGACAAGGTCACCGAGTTGTCGGTGGTCGAGACCGCGACGCAGGCGGCGCCGCGGCACGAACCCGGCCGTTTTCTGCGCGGGCTGGTCGGGCTCCTGGTCGGTCTCCTGCTGGGCCTGGTGGCGGCGTTCGCGGTCGAGAGCCTCGACACCTCCATCGGCAGCATCGAGGATGTCGAGCAGTACCTCGAGTTGTCGGTGATCGGCGTGGTCCCGCACATCGAGCCCGAGTCGGTGCGGCGCGAGATCCTGCAGCGTCATCCCGGTCTCGCCGGCGACGCCGGGCTCGACGGGTTCACCAGCCTGGTGACCCAGTTCGCGCCGCAATCGCCGGTCGCCGAGGCATTCCGGTCGCTGCGCACCAACCTCGAGTTCTCGCGACTCGGCAAGGCCGGCCGCACCTTCCTGTTCACCTCGGCGTCGCCCGCCGAGGGCAAGTCGACGACCGTCGCCAACCTCGGCATCGCCATGGCGCAGATGGGGATGCGGACCCTGATCTGGGACTGCGACCTGCGCAGCCCGTCGCTCAACCGGCTGTTCGGAGTGCCGCGCGAGCCCGGCTTCACCCATGTCGTCCTCGGGATGGCCCGCCTGGACGATGTCCTGCACCGCTTCTCGGACGTGTTCCTCGGACGCGTCGACATGCGCGCCATGCTGACCTCGGCCGGGCTCGAGAACCTGCACATCCTGACCGCCGGCGCGCTCCCCCCGAACCCGTCGGAGCTGCTGTCGTCACCGCTGTTCAACGACTTCGTCGCCGAGGTGACCTCGCGCTTCGATGTCATCCTGATCGACGCGCCGCCGGTGCTGCCGGTCACCGACGCCGCCATCCTGTCGACACGCGTCGACGGGGTGATCCTCGTGTACCAGCTCGGCCGCGTGGGACGCGCCGCCCTGAAGCGCGCCAAGGTCCACCTCGACAATGTCCGCGCCACGATCCGCGGCATCGTCCTCAACGACGTCAAGGCCGAGGTGTCGAGCTACACCCCCGATATGCAGTACATGCAGCAGGCCTACGACGGCGACCTGCGCCGCCGCGCCGCCGCGCGCGACAAGGACGCCGACGCCCCGGCCGTGGCCTCCTTCGGCCGCCGCTGACGCCGATGGCCGTCGCCGCCGACACCCTGGCACCGCGGCGCTGGTTCGTGCCCGTCGCACTGCTGGCACTCGCCATCCCTCTGGCCATCTGGATCGGCCACGCGCCGCTCCATCTGCCGCTGGTCGCCGGCGCGGCCGTGGTGCTGTTCGTGGCCGCGGTGCTCCGCACCGAGGCCGGGCTCGTGGTCATCGTGGCATCGATGCTGCTGTCGCCCGAGATCCCCCTCGGCGCCGCCGGCAGCGGCGGTCTGGAGCACACCCGCAGCGTCGTGCTGCGGACCGAGGACCTCCTCCTGCTCCTGGTCGGATTCGCCTGGCTCGCCCGCATGGCGATCCACAAGGACCTCGGGGCGGTGCGCCGCACGCGGCTCAACGCCGCCATCGCCGCCTTCGCCGGCATCTGCCTGCTCTCGACCCTGCTCGGGATCGCCGCCGGTCGCGTCGGTCCTCTGGTCGGTCTGTGCTACGTCGCCAAGTACCTCGAGTATTTCTTCCTCTTCTTCATCACCGTCAACTACGTCCGGACGCCGGAGCAGCTGCGCCGCCTGCTGCTCGCGGTCCTGGTGACCGGCGCCGCGATCACCCTCTACGCCTGGTGGCAGATCCCGCAGGGTGTGCGGCCGTCGGCGCCGTTCGAGGGGGCCATCGGCGAGCCCAACACCCTGGGCGGGTATCTGGTCCTGATCTTCGCGGTGGCCGCGGCGCTGGCGCAGACACTGCCGCCGTCGCCGCTGCGGCGGGCCTGCGGTCTTCTGGCGCTGGCGATCCTGCCGCCGCTCGCGGCCACCCTGTCGCGCTCGTCGTGGCTGGCGTTCGTCGCCACCGTCGCGATGCTCCTGGTCTGCGCCCCGCGCCGCGCCCGGCTGCTGGGCTGGATGGCCGTCGTCGCCGCCGTCCTGCTGCTGGCGACACCGAAAGGCGTGCAGGAACGGATCACCTACACCTTCACACCCGAGGGGAAGGGGAGCGTCCAGGTCGGCCGCGTGCACCTCGACCCGTCGTCCTCGGCGCGCCTGGAGTCGTGGGGCGCGGCCCTGCGCGGCTGGCGGCAGCATCCGTTCATCGGCTGGGGGATCACCGGCTATGGCTTCATCGACGCCCAGTACTTCCGCGTCCTGGTCGAGACCGGGATCCTCGGGATGGCCGCCTTCGCCGGACTGCTCGGCGCCCTCGCCGCCCTGTTCTGGCGGGCCCGGAGTCTTCTCGACGAGCCGCTGACGCGCGGCCTCGCCAGCGGCATGCTGGCGGCGATCGCCGGCCTCATGGCGCATGCGATCGGCACCAACACCTTCATTCTCATCCGCATCATGGAACCGTTCTGGCTCCTCACCGGGCTCGTGGTCGCCGCCATGGCGATGCGGGAGCCGGCGTGAGCTCCACCGGCCGTCCGGGCGCGGTCCCCTCCCCCGGCGCGGGCGAACGCCGCGTCGCGGCCCGCGGCGTCGCCTGGGGCGGCGTCGAGTCGGCGGCGGCGGCGGGGGTCGGCCTCGTCCTGACTCCGCTGGTCGTCGGCACCGCCGGCATCGAAGGCCTGGGTCTGTGGGGCGCCGCCTGGTCGCTGGCGCACACCGCCGGTCTTCTCGACCTCGGGGCCGGCGCCTCCTACGCGCGTTTCGCCGCGCGCGCCATCGCCCGCCGCGACATCGACGCGCTCAACGGCAGCGTGGCGGTCGGCGCCGGGGTCCACCTGTCGCTGGCGCTGCTGATCGGCACCGGCGCCGCCCTCTCCCTGCCGCGTCTCCTGCCCGCGGTGGCGCCCGCCGTCGCGGCGCATGGCGCCGCCGGCGCGGTGGTCGCCCTGACCCTGGCGACCGTGCTCCTGCGCGGTGCCTTCTCGGCCTGGCGCGGTGTGGTGGCCGGCGCGCAGCGCACCGACCTCCTCGGGCGCATCGGCGCGGCCACCGCCGTTCTCGAGGGACTCCTGGGCGCCGGGGCGCTGCTCGGCGGGCTCGGCCTGGCGGGTCTGGCCGGGGCATCGCTGTGCGCCGCGGTGGCGGCCACGTCGGCCGAGGCGGTCGCCGCGCACCACCTCTGCCCGGGCCTGCGCTTCCGGCCGTTCCGCGCCCGCCGCGACCAGTACCGCGAGGTGATGGCGTTCGGGATCCGGCTGCAGATGACGCGCGCCTTCGAGGTAATCGGCAGCCACGCGCCGCGCCTGGCGCTGGCCGCCGGCCCCGGGCTCGCGGCGGCCGGTGCCTACGACCTCGGCGCCCGGCTCGCGGGGCTCACACCGATGGTCGCCGCCCTGCCCCTGCGCGTCATCCTGCCGCTCGCCGGGCACCTCGATGCCCGCGGCGACCAGGCGCGTCTCGAGGTGCTGGCGCGCCGCGCCACGCGTTATGTCGCGCTTCTGGCGCTCCTGCCGGCGGTGGCGATTCTCCTCGAGGCCGGCGCGCTGCTCACCGCCTGGACCGGGCAGCCGGCGCCGCCCGCCGCCGCCCTGTGCGCGCGTCTTCTGGCCGCGGGCCTCGCCATCGGCCTTCTCCTCTCGCCCCTGCGCCTGGTGATCCGCGCCCTCGGTCATGCCGGTGTCGAGGCGGTGGCCACCGGGGCCGGGAGCATCATTCTCACCGGCGGCGCGATCCTGGCGGCGCGATCCTCCGGCGCCGCCGGTGCCGCCGCCGCCGTGCTCGCCGGTGCCGTCGTCTCGGCCGTTCTCCTGGTGGCGATCGGGGCACTGCGCCGGGCCACGGCGGCATCGCCGTGGCGCGCCGCCGCGGCGGCCCTTCCCGCGGTCGCGGCCGCGCTCCTGGCCCTGCTCGCGGGGATCGTCGCGGCGGCTGCGCTCCCCGGCGCGCCGCCGGCCGATCGCGCCGCCGCCCTGGCGCATCTCGCCCTCACCCTGCCGTTCGTCGTGCTGGTCTTCGCGGCCGTGGCGGGCGTCACCGGCGCCATCCGCGCCGCCGACCTGGCGCTGGCGCGCGAGGCGCTCGGTCTCGCCCCGAGGGAGGCGCGCGCATGAAGGTGCTGCTCTCCGGCGCGTTCAACCCGGCTTTCGAGGCGCTGCCCGACTACCTCGCGGCGGCGCTGCGTGCCCTCGGCCACCAGGTGTCGACCTTCGATCACCGCGCCTTCCTGCTGCCGGGACGGCTGCGGGCCAGGGCGGCCTGCCTCGATCGGCTCGATCGCCGCCGCCTGAACGCCGTCCTCCTGGCGCGTGTGCGCGACCTGCGGCCGCACTTGATGCTGGTCAACCAGGGGATGACGATCGAACCGGCGACCGTGCAGGCCATCCGCGATCTCGGTGTGCGCGCGGTCAACTGGTTCTCCGACTACCCGGCCGAATTCGACCTGGGCGTCGCCGCCGCGCCGGCCTACGACGCCTTCCATCTGGGATCGTCGTGGGCCGCCGCCCGGCACCGCGACCGCGGCCATCGGCACGCCGCCTGGCTGCCCTTCGCCTGCGACCCCGCCACCCACTGGCCGCCGCTGCCCGGAGAGGCGCCGGCGCCGATCGCAGCGCCGGGGCGCGTCGTGCTGGTCGGCTCGTATTATCCCGAGCGGCAGATCCTGCTGCGGCATCTCGACGGGCTTCCGATCGATGTCTGGGGTCCGGGATGGGAACGCGCCCTGGGCGACCCGCACGTCGGGCCGATGATCCGGGGCGGCGCCCTGCGCCCCGCCGCCTGGCGGGCGATCTACGGCCGCGCCGCCGCGGTGCTCAACATCCACTACGGCGCCTTCGGGCCGCGCGCCGCCTCGGGCGACATGGCGAACACGCGGGTTTTCGAGATCCCGGCCTGCGGCGCGCTGCAGATCGTCGACCGGCAGCGCGACGTCATGACGCTGTTCCGCGAGGGCATCGATCTGCTCGCCTTCACCGACGGCGACGAGCTGCGGGCCCGCGTCGAGGAGGCACTCGCCGATCCCGACCGCGCGCGGACGATCGCCGCCACTGGACGCCGTGCCGTCCTGGAGCGCCACACCTACGCCCACCGCGCCCGCGTGCTGCTCGGTGAGGTTGCCGCCACGCTGGAGATCCCCGACGACGACGCCGTGACGGCGCCGGTGCGCGCCGCGGCGGGGGCGCGATGAAACGGATCCGCGTCGTGCACGTGGTCGAGGCGCTCGGTCTCGGTGGTCTCGAGCGCATGGTGGCGCTGCTGGCCCGGCGCGCCTCGCCGCGCTTCGCGGTCGCGGCGCTCGCCCTGTCCGGAGGCGGCCGGGTCGCCGACGAGATGGAGTTCGACGGGACAACGGTCCGCCGTCTCGCGCTTCCGGACTACTACCCCGGCAGCGTCCTGCGCGCCGCCCGGGTCCTGGTTGCGGCGCGCCCGGACATCGTCCACACCCACGGTCATTTCGCCGGCGTGGCCGGGCGGCTCGCGGCGCGACTCGTCGGCCTTCCCGTCATCGTGCACCACCTGCATACCCACGACACCACCCTGGCGCGCCGCCACCGCCGTCTCGAGCGCCTCCTCGGAGGCCTGTCGCGGCGCGTCCTGTGCTGCTCCGAGGCGGTGGCGGCGCACGCGCGCGCCGATCTCGGGCTGCCGGCGGAGCTGCTGGAGGTGGTCCGCAACGGCATCGAGGCGGCGCCCGCCGCGACACGCGACGAGGCGCTGCTCCGGCTCGGCGCCCCGGCGTCGCCGCTCGTCGGCTGCGTCGGCGCGCTGGCGCCGCACAAGGGACACGAGATTCTCCTGCGCGCCTTCGCGGCGCTGCCCGGGGCGGTGCCCCGGGGCACGCTGGTTCTGGCGGGCGAGGGACCCCTGCGCCCGCATCTCGAGTCGCTGGCGGCCGAGCTCGGCATCGCCTCCCGGACGCTGTTCCTCGGGGAGCGCGCGGACGTCCGCGCCCTCCTGCCGGCCCTCGATCTGCTCGTCGCCCCCTCGATCGGGCGCGAGGGTCTCGGGGTCGCGGTCCTGGAGGGGATGGACGCCGGCCTGCCGATCGTCGCCTCGCGTGTCGGTGGTCTGCCGGAGATCGTCGCTGATGGGCGCACCGGCCTGCTCGTGCCCGAGGGCGACAGCGGCGCGTGTGCCGGCGCCATCGCCGCCCTCCTTCTCGATTCGGGGCGGGCGCGCGCCTATGGCGCCGCCGGCCGCATGCGGGTCGAAGCGGAATTCCGCGCCGAGGCGATGGTCCGGCGCGTCGAATCGATCTACGAGGTGGCGCTTGACGCCCATACCCGGGCCGCCTGATCCGGGCCGCGTGCTTCTGGTGAGCGAGCGCGCCGACTTCTTCGGCGGCGGCCAGCGCAGCCTGCTCGATCTCGCCACCGTCCTCGCCGAGGGGGGCGGCCGTCCGGTCGTGGTGCTCTCCGGGCGCGGCCCGCTGGATGACGCGCTCGGCCGCGCCGGTATCCCCGTGCGCCATCTGTCGCTGCCGCCGGTGCGGCCGGCGTGCGGCCTCGACGCGATGCGCGCCGTGCGCGCGCTCGCCTCGCTGGCGCGCGCCGAGGGGGCCGCCGTCCTGCACAGCGACGCGCCGCGCGCCGCCCTCTATGCCGGGCTCGCCGCCCGTCTCGCCGGCCGGGCCCATGTCTGGCACCTGCGCGCCTCGGTCGGCGGAGCGCCGCTCGCCGACCGGCTGCTGATCCGGCTCTCCGACCGCATCATCGCGGTGTCGCGCGCCGCAGCGGCCCGCAGCGCGGCGCTGCGCCGCGCGCCGCAGGTCCGGATCGTGCCGACCGGCATCCGCCCGCCCGACCTTCTCGACCCGCGCACCGCCCGCGCCCTGCTCGATCTCCCCCAGGACAGGCTGGTGGTCGGGGTCGTCGGCCGTGTCGAGCCCGACAAGGGGGGCGACGATGCCCTCGCCGTCCTCGCCGGTGTGCGCGATGCCGCGCCCGGAGCCATCCTGGTGTTCCTCGGCGCCGCCGACCCGGAGTCCCCCTGGCCGCTGACCCTGCGCCGGCGCGCCGCGGCGCTCGGGATTCTCGAAGACACGCACTTCGCCGGCGAGCGCCCCGAGGCGGCGCGTCTGCTGCGGGCGTTCGATCTGATCCTGCATCCGTCGCGGCACGAAGCGCTGCCGCGGGTCCTCATCGAGGCGGCGCACGCCGCGGTGCCGGTGGCCGCCTACGCCGTCGGCGGTGTGCCCGAGATCGTCGAAGCGGGGGTCACCGGTCTGCTGGCGCCGGGGCGCGACATCGCCGCACTCGGCGCCGCCGCGGTGCGCCTCGCCGCCGACCCCGATCTGCGACGCGTCATGGGGCGGGCCGCCGCCCGCCGTGCCGCCGAGCGCTTCTCACTCGAGGCGATGGGGCGCGCCGTGATGGAGATCCACCGCGACGCCGCCGGCGTGGCGGGCGGCGCGCGCGCCGCCGTCGCGACCATGGGGCGGGCCGCATGAGCCAACCCGTGCCGTTGACTCCGGATCGCCGCTCACGACCGGCCGCCCCCACCCGTCCCTGCCCGCTGTGTGGCGCGAGCCACAACCCGCCCTATGACGGCGATCGCGTCGTCGCCCACCCGGTCACCTGCACGCGCTGCGGCCTGGTTTTCGTCGATCCGGTGCCCGCCGAGGCGACCGACGCCGCGACTTACGGCGCCGGCTATTACGAGCCCTGGCAACGCAACGAAGAGCGGCCGCGCCGGCGCCTGTGGCGCCGGCGCCTGCGCCTGCTCGAGGCGCGCGCCGGGCGGCGCGGCGCAGTTCTGGACGTCGGGTGCGGCGACGGTCTGTTCCTGCGCCTGGCCCGCGACGCCGGCTGGCGCGTCGACGGCATCGAGTTCTCCCCGGAGGGGGCAAGCCGCGCCGCGGCGCGCCTGGAACGGCCGGTCGCCGTCGGCGACCTGGCGACGGCCCCGGTGCTGCCCGGGCCGTTCGATGTCGTGACGTTGTGGCATGTCCTCGAGCACCTGCCCGAGCCGCGCCCGATGCTGGCGGCGGCGCAGCGGCGGCTGCGACCCGGCGGACTCCTGGTGGTGGCGGTGCCGAATCTCGACAACATCCCGATGCGGGTCGCCTACCGGATCGCGCGCGGCCGGCCGCTGCCGCTGTTCGAGCCCGGGGCGCGCGAGCCGCACCTGAGCCACTTCGACCGGACGACACTGCGCCGCATCCTCGCCGATGCCGGATTCGCCGACATCGAGGTCACGACCGATCGCTGCGCCCTGACACCTCCCAAGAAGATCATCGACGCGACCGCCGCCCTGCTCGGCCGGCTCGGCGATCGCCTCTGGACCGACGCCATCACCGCCTTCGCCCGGAGGATCCCATGACAGCGTCTCGACGCACGCCCACGCCACCTCCCGATGCCATGTTCGGCGACCGCTGCCGGCGGCTGGCGCGCGCCGCCTGGCTCGCCGCCCGGGCGCCCATGCTCCGGCTGCGCGGCCTCGGACGGCGCCAGGCCACCCCGCCCGTGCCGACGCTGGTCAGCCGGATCCTCGCGGTGCGCACCGATCGAATCGGCGACATGGCCCTGACCAGCGCGGCGCTCGCCGACTTGAAACGCCATTTCACCCACGCGCGCATCACCGTGCTGGCCCCGCCGGCGCCGCTGGCGCTGCTCGAGCACCACCCCGCCGTCGACCGGCTCGTGCCGCTCACCGGCACCCGACTGCCGCCCGAGATGGCCGGGCGCTTCGACCTGGCGATCGACTTCACCCCCGACGAGCGGCTGCTCGGCGCGCGCCTCGTGGCCGCGAGCCGCGCCCCGTGGCGCATCGGTCTCGCCCGCGCCGGCCGCGAGATCCACTTCACCCTGCCGGGCCCGCAGGCGCGCGCGGACCGGCACCTGGTCGACCTGCACCGCGATCTGCTGGCGGCGCTCGGGGTCGCGGGCACCCCCGGCGAGCCGGCCCTCGTGGTCACGCCGCCCGAACGCTCCGCCGCGCTGGCGCGCGTGGCGGCGTTCGGGGCGGGGTCGCCGCGCGTCCTGATCCATCCCGGGGCGCACGAGGAGAGCCAGCGCTGGGCCCCCGAGCGTTGGGCCGAGACGATCGCGCGCCTGACCGAGCGCGGCGCCGCCTGCCTGGTCGCGGCCGGTCCGGGCGAGGAGGCGCTGGCGCGCCGCATCGCCGATCTCACCCCCGACGCGCTGGTGCTCGGCACGCTGGGCGTCCGCGAGCTGATGGCGGTGATGGCGGTCTGCGATCTCTTCGTCGGCAACAACTCCGGCCCGCTGCACGTCGCCGCGGCGCTCGGTGTCCCGACCGTGTCGGTCATGGGCCCCACCGATCCGCGCCGGTTCGCGCCACGCGGCGGGGCGAACAGCGTGCTGCGGCTCGACCTGGCCTGCTCGCCGTGTCAGCGCGGCCGCTGCTGGCATCACACCTGCCTGCGCGGCATCGACGCCGACCCGGTGATCGCGGCAGCCGTCGCCATCCTCGAAGGGTCGCTGGCGAGGGCGGCGTGAACAGGGCGACACCGCGCCCCTGGCGCGTGCTGCATGTGATCACCCGTCTCGAGCGCGGTGGATCGTCCGACTGCACGCTGTGGCAGGCGATCGGCGCCGCGCGTCGCGGGCATCAAGTGACACTTGCGAGCGGGCCGACCGATGCGCCGAGTCCCCTGCTCGCCGTGGCGCAGTGTCAGCCCGGCCTGTCGCTGGTCAGCATCGCGACGCTCGGGCGGCCGATCCGGCCGTGGCGCGACGCCCGGGCGCTGGCGTCGATCGCGCGGCTGATGCTGGGCCGGCGCTTCGACGTCATCCACCTGCACACCTCGAAGGCCGGCGCCCTCGGGAGGCTGGCGGCGCTGGTGACCGGCAGCCGGCGCCGGGTGATCCACCAGCCACACGGCCATCTGTTCTATGGGTACTACGGCCGCGCCGCCAGCGGTCTCGTGGTCGCCGCCGAGCGCGCCCTGGCGCCGCTGGCGCGCCTGCACATCACCCTCACCGACGCCGGCGCCGGCGAGCACCTGGCGCGCGGTATCGGTCGGCCCGGGCAATTCCGCACCCTCCCGTCGGGGGTCGACTTCCGCGCCCTGCGGGCGGCGGCCCGCCGCCGCGCCGCCTGCCGCACCCGTTTCGACTTCACGCCGGACGACATCGTCGTCGGCACGCTCGGCCGTCTCGAATCGATCAAGGGGGCGGATGTCGTGGTCGACGCCTTCCTGGCGGCCGCCGTAGACCGCGGCCTCCTGCGGCTGGCGGTGGGCGGCGACGGGCCGCTGCGCGCCACGATCGAAGCGACGATTCGGACGGCGGGCGCCACCGGGCGCGTCCGCATGCCGGGGGCCTGGCTCCAACCCGGCGATATCCTGCCCGCCTGTGACATTTTCGTACTCGCCTCGCGCAACGAGGGGATGGGGCGGGCCCTGGTCGAGGCGATGGCCCTCGGCATTCCGGTGGTGGCGTCGGCGGTGGGCGGGGTGCCCGAATTGCTCGAGCATGGCCGGGCGGGCCTTCTGGTGCCGCCCGGTGATCCGGCGGCGCTCGCACAGGCCATCGGCCATCTGGCCGACGATCGACCGTTCGCCGCGGCGCTCGGGCGGGCGGGGCGGGCCCGCTCGGTGGCCTACGGCGCCGGTCGCATGGTGCACCGCCTCCTGCGCCTGTACGGCGAGGTCGCGGCATGAAGACCGCCGCCGGCGGGCGCCTTGCTCCGGCCCGCCCCGGTCCTTATCTTCAGGCCCTGCACGAGGATGGAGTGGAGAATCGCGCATGAGACTGGCCGCCCACCAGCCGCAGTACCTGCCCTGGCTGGGGTATTTCGACAAAATGGCCAGGGTCGACCGGTTCGTTCTCCTTGACACGGTGCAGTTCAGGAAGAACGAATGGCAGAACCGCAACCGCATCCGGACAGCTTCCGGATGGCAGTGGCTCACCGTTCCCGTGCACCACCGATTTCCCATGAGCATCGCCGAGGTCCGCATCGACGACAGCGCCGGCTGGCGGCGCAAGCACAAGGAGGCGCTGCGGCAGGCCTATGCGCGCGCACCGCATCGCCGGGCGATCCTGCCGCCGATCTGCGATCTGCTCGACCGGCCCGTCGGCGACCTCGCGACCCTCAACGTCGAGTGCGTCCGGATGCTGGCCGCCATGCTGGGGGTGACGACCCGGGTCATCCAGGCCTCGTCGCTGGCGGACATCCCCGACGGTCCCGACGAGCGTCTCATCGCCCTGTGCCGGAGGTTCGGAGCAACGACCTACCTCGCGGGTCAGGGCGGCCACGACTACATGGATCTCGAGGCCTGGCGCCGCGCCGGGATCGCGGTCGAATTCCAGGAGTTCCGCCACCCGGTCTACCCGCAGGGGCACCCGGACTTCACGCCGAACCTGTCGGCCATCGACACCCTCGTGCATCTCGGCCCCGGGTGCATGATGCCGGGCGCCCGGCGGCTGGAGGACGCGGCGTGAACATCCTCGCCATCGGCGCCCACCCCGACGACATCGAGTTCGGCTGCGGCGGCACGCTCATCAAGTACGCCCGCAAGGGGGCGCATATCCAGATGCTGGTGATGACCGACGGTTCGCGCGGCGGCAATGCGCGGGTCCGGCGGCGCGAGCAGCAGGCGGCCGCGAAGCTCCTCGGAGCCTCGCGCGTCCACTGGGGCGGCTACCGCGACACCCTCCTCCCGTCGGTGCGCCACCTGATCGACAAGATGGAAGGGGTGCTGCGGATGTCGCGCCCCGACTTCATCTTCGTCAACAACCCCGACGACACCCACCAGGATCACCGGCAGGTGGCGCGGGCGGCGGTCTCGGCGACGCGCTGGGCGCGCAACGTCCTGTTCTACGAGGGCCCGACGACGACCAATTTCACCCCGACGGTCTTCATCGACATCGCCGACGAGATCGCGCGCAAGATCGACGCCCTGCACACGCACCACAGCCAGATCGCCAAGACCCGCATCGAGGGAGCGCCGATCAGCGAGATCGCCCAGGCGTCGGCGCATTTCCGCGGCGTCCAGGGGCGGGTGCGCTGGGCCGAAGGGTTCACGCCCCTGCGTCTGTTCATCAACATCACGCCCGAGTCGGCGGCGGCGCGCGAGGTCGCGTGAGCCGGCCGGCGGCGGTCCCGGCGCCGCCCGGGCCCGAGGCGCAGCAACCCGCCGCGGGTGACGCGCGCGCGCGCCGGCGCGCATCCGGGCGGCCGATCGTCCCGCACGCGCGCCCCTCGATCGGCGCCGACGAGGAGGCGGCGGCGCTGCGTGTGCTGCGCGCCGCCCGCCTGGCGCCGGGCGCCGAGGCGGCGCGTCTCGAGGGGTTGATCACGCGCCTCGGCGGCGGCGCCGACGCGGTGGCACTGGCCTCCGGAACCCTGGCCCTGACCCTGGCGCTGCGATCGCTCGGGCTTCGGCCGGGTGGAGACGTCGCCATCCCCTCCTACGCCTGCAGCGCTCTGCTGCATGCCGTGCGCGCCGCCGGCGGCCGGCCGCTGATCTGCGACATCGACCCGCTCACCCTCGTCCTCGACGCCGACGACCTGCGCCGGCGCGCCCGCCCCGGGCTCGCGGCGATCGTCGTGGTGCATCCGTTCGGCGAGCCCGCCGATGTCGCCCCGTTCGCCTCGTTCGGTGTGCCGGTGATCGAAGATGCGGCCCAGTCACCGGGCGCCCGCCACTCCGGCCGACCGGTCGGCGCGCGCGGCGACGCCGCTGTCTTCTCGTTCGCGCCGACGAAGTTGCTCACATGCGGGGGCCCGGGCGGGGCCCTGTCGGCGTCCGACCCGGCAGTGGTGCGGCGCGCCCGCGACCTGGCGCGGCATGACGAGAACGACGACGACCGCGAGCGCGTCAACGGCCTCATGGGCGATCTGCACGCCGCCATCGCCACGGTCCAGATCGGCCGGCTGGCGGAGATCGTCTCCCGCCGCCGCGCCATCGCCGCGCGTTACGACGCCGCCCTCGAAGATCTCCCGGTCACCCGCCGCCGCGCCGCGCCCGGCGCCTGGCCGGTGCACTGGCGGTATCTCATGCGGACCACCGGCGGGGCCACGGCCTATGTGGCGGCCCTGCGTACTCTTGGGATCGTCGCGCGCCCGCCGGTCTGGCGGCCGTTGCACCGCCTGGTCGTCGCCGCGGGATCCTGCCCCGGCGCCGACGAGGCGCACGACACCCTCGTCTCCCTGCCGCTGTCGCCGACCCTCGGCGAGGAGGAGATCCGCCGGGTCATCGGCGCGGTGCGCGCATGCCTGTCATAGCGCTCCTCGCCGTCGCCGTCTGGTTCCTGCTCCGGCCACCGGCCGCCGGTCCGGTCGAGATCGCCGCCGCGGCCTTCCTGGCGGCGTTCGGACTCACGCCGGCGGTGCGTCTCGTGGCCCTCGGCGCCGGCGCCGTCGATCATCCCGACCACCGGAAGGCGCATGCCGTCCCCACACCGAAACTCGGCGGCATCGCGGTGATCGCCGCGGTGATCCTGGTGACCGGGCGCCGGGTCCTCAACGACCCGGCGCTGCTCGCGATCACGACCGCGGCGCTCCTGCTGATGACGGCGGGGGCGATCGACGATCGGCGCGGCCTGTCGGCGCGGGTCCGTCTCGGGCTGCAGCTGGCGTGCGCGGCGATGGTGATGGCCGCCGGTGTGCGCCTCGACCTGGTGCCCGGTCCCGCCGGCCCCTATGTCGACGGCCTCCTGACCCTCGTCTGGATCGTCGGGATCACCAACGCCTACAACTTCATCGACGGCATGGACGGCCTCGCCGCCTCCCTCGGGGCTCTCATCGCCATGCTGCTGGCGCTGGTCTCCGCGGCCGGCGGCCGGATGAACACCCTGCCGGTGGCGGCGGCGCTCACGGGGGCGCTTCTGGGGTTTCTGCCGCACAATCTCCGACCCGGCCGGCGGGCGTCGATCTTCCTCGGCGACTCCGGCAGCGCCAGTGTCGGGTTCATGCTCGCGACTCTCGCCATCGCCCAGGACTGGGCGGAGGGCGATCCGCTGGTGGCGCTCGCCACACCCGTTCTGATCTTCAGCGTCCTCATCCACGACATGATCCAGACGACGGTGGCGCGCATCGCCTCGGGACGGGTGCGCACCTTCCGTGAGTGGATCGATTACACCGGGCGCGATCACATCCACCACCGCTTCACCGAGGTGCTCGGCGGGCAGCGGCGCGCCCTGGCACTCATCCTGACCCTGGCGCTCGCCCTGGGACTGTCGGCGCTCGGGCTTCGCGAAGGGACCAGCGGCCAGGCGATCCTGTTCCTGATCGACGGCAGCCTCATCCTCCTGGTGGTCGAGATCCTGCTCGGCGCGGCGCGCCGCGTCCAGGGGGGCGCCGGGCGACCGGAGCGGGAATGAGACGGGCGCCCGTGCTGTTCGCGGTCAATGACTTCCCGCCGCTCGGTGGCGGCGAGTCGACGCTCTATCACGGCCTGGCGCGCCACCTGCCGGCGGGCGGCACGGTGCTCCTGGCGCCGCGGCTCCCCGGCGACGCCGCCATCGACCGGAAGCTGCCGATCGAGGTGGTGCGGCGGCGCCTCCCGACCCATGGAAGCACGCCCTCGCGGATGGCGCGTGGCGCCGCCGCCGCGGTCCACATGGCGGCGCTGATGGCGCGGCGCCGCTTCGGCTACCTGGTCTGCGGGCAGCTCCTGTCGCTCGGCGCGTCGATGCGGGCGCTGGCGGCGGCCGCGGGTGTGCCCTACGCCGTCTTCGTGCACGGCGCCGATCTTCTCGATTACCACGACGTGCCGCCGTGGGCACGCCTGGCGCGCTGGATCATCGAGGGGGCCGACACGGTGGTGGTGAACAGCCGCTTCACCGGCGACCTCGTGGCCGATCTGCTGCCCGGGTCGGCGCGCCGCACGATGGTGCTGCCGATGGGGGTCGACCCGCCACGGCCGGCGGACCCGGCGGAGGTCACGGCGTTGCGGACCCGCTACCGGCTCGGCACGGGACCGGTGCTCCTGAGTGTCTCCCGTCTGGTCAGGGTCAAAGGCCACGACATCGCCATCGACGCGCTGCCGGCGATAGCCGTGAGCCGGCCCGATGTCCGTTACCTGATCGTCGGCTCGGGCCCCGAGCGCGCCCGGCTCGAGGAACGGGCGCGCGCGAGCGGCCAGGCGGAACGGGTGATCTTCGCCGGCCATGTCCCTGACGCCGAGTTGCCGGCGCACTTCGCCCTCGCCACCCTCTTCGTGATGCTCAGCCGGCGCACCGGCGCCTACCAT
>Ga0210377_10001644_pt1 | contig 20283 bp, 17 predicted proteins | sample PLM4_65_b1redo_FD_155480 | JGI IMG/M metagenome (GOLD analysis project Ga0210377, IMG submission 155480) | Groundwater sediment microbial communities from an aquifer in East River, Colorado, USA - PLM4_65_b1 redo | ecosystem: Environmental > Terrestrial > Soil > Riparian zone | place: USA: East...
CTCTTCCCTCGTGCGAACTCTCGGGGGGCCTTCCGCTGGAAGGGTGGGGGAGCCGCCTCGGAGCCCTCGGGACTGAAGGCCCTCCTGGTGGTCGAGGAGGACCCGGCAGCATGGAACGGCAACTTCCGGGAGCTTGTCCGGGGGCTCGATTTCCTCGTGGTCCAGGATCTCTTCCTGACGGAAACGGCCGAGCTGGCCCACGTGGTGCTGCCCGCCGCCAGCTTCGCCGAGAAAGGCGGTACCCTCACCAACACTGAGGGACGGCAGCAGACGCTTCGACCTGCAATTCTTCCCCCCGGGGATGCGCGGCCAGGTTGGGCGATCGCGGCCGAGATGGCCCGTCGCCTCGGCCTTGCCGATGTGGGCTCTACACTGGAAGAGATCCAGCAGGGACTCTCCTCAGGGCAGGTCCAGGCTGTTCTTCCCGCGGAGACTGCCTGTGAGTCGCCGCCAGAGCGTTTCGCCACCCTCGAGCACGTTCCGAATCGTCTGGGATGGATGTGGCTCAAGGACACGATCCTCCGGCATACGGACGACTGGCAACGGGAGCATCAGGATCGGTGGGTCGAGCTGCACCCGGAGGATGTGAAGACCTTGGGCCTCCGACCGGGTTGTATGGTTCAGGTCGCAGGGGAGGGCGGCGAGTTTCAGGCCACGCTCAGGATATCCGAACGCGTCGGACCCGGAGTCCTTGTCACTCCCCATCATCTGTTCGAAGGGCCGGTCCACATCGAGCGCGCGAAGTAGATGGGGGAACAGATGGCCTTCAGGAGCATCCAGGTGATCCAAGAGGATGCGGTGCCGCCCTGGGTGGCGACGCTGATGAGGGAGGCGCTCGTGATCGGTCCCCGCGGCGGGGGGAACGGGGATTTCCAACTGGCTCCCTTGACCTCTGTCGAGGACTTGCACCTCGACTACACCCATGACCTCCTGCCTCCGATGCGGTATCTCCTGCCCCCCTCCGAGGTCCTCTTCCGCTTCCACAACGGGGACAGCCTGGCGCTCATACCCGAATACGATGAGCGGCGGCGAATCCTGTTCGGCGTCCGCTCCTGCGATGTGAAGGGCATCCGGTATCAGGGCCAGTTCTTTCACAGGGACTTCCCCGACATCTACTTTTCCAAGCGCGCGGCGAACGCCATTCTCATCAGCCTGGCCTGCCCGACGCCCCCCTTACCAACCTGTTTCTGCGTCTGCTGCGACGGTGGCCCCGTCCTGAAGCCGGGGGAGGGCTCCGACATCCAACTCACCCCCTTGGAGGGCCGCTACCTGGTGGAGGTGGACTCCGAGGCGGGGGAGCGCCTCGTGGCGAAAACCCCGGAGCTGTTCCGGGAGGCGACCCCGGCCGATCTCGCCGAGCGGAACGAGGCACTCGCCGAGGTTGACCAGAAATTCTCGACGAGCGCCTATCTTGCCCGGGGGATCGCGAAGGTGACGACCGATGCCGTTCCCGCGGAGATATGGGAGGAACTGGCCGAGCGCTGCATCGGATGCGGGGGCTGTTCCTATCTCTGCCCCCTCTGCACTTGCTTCACCATCGTGGACCGGAGCCGGGACGGAACCGCGGGGGAGCGGGTGAGGCGCTGGGATCACTGTCAGTCGGCCGGCTTCACCCGGGAGGCCTCGGGTCACAACCCTCGGGCCCAGAAGCGTGAGCAGTTCAAGCGCCGATTCTTCCACAAGCTGAGCTACCAATGCCTGCAGCGGGAGGGGAGGCCGGGCTGTGTGGGCTGCGGTCGCTGCGTTACCGCCTGCATGATGGGTATAGACATGGCGGCGGTCCTGCTGAGGTTTCGGGAACTCGGCCGGAAGCCCAAGTGGGGACCGCCCTGGGCCGCAAAGCCCAAGACGAGCCCCTGACGAGCGCACCATGGAGAACGTGTATCTTCCCCACCTGACGAAGATCGCGGAGGTGCGCCGCGAGACGGTCGACACCCTCACGTACCTCCTCAGGTTCACCCAACCCGGGGTCGCGCGATCCTTCACCTTTAAGCCCGGGCAGTTCGTCGAGGTGTCCGTGTTCGGTGTAGGGGAGGCGCCCATCGGCTTCGCATCAGCTCCATCCAACGGGGACGGCTTCGAGATCACCGTCAGGGCCTTGGGCTCGGTCACCCGGGCCCTGCACCGGCTCCGGCCGGGGGATTGGGTCGGCATCCGCGGGCCCTACGGGAACAGCTTTTCTTATGAGACGGCGAAGGGACAGGACATCCTCATCATCGGCGGAGGCATCGGACTTCCTCCGCTCCGATCGCTGATCGAGGCCATCCTCCAGGAACGGGAAGCCTTCGGTGCGATCACTATCCTCTACGGCGCGAGAACACCTCAGGATCGGGTGTACAAGGGGGAACTTGACCGTTGGAAGAGCCGGGGCGACCTCCTGTTGCTGGAGACGGTGGACGTTGGCGATGAGACCTGGGCGGGATCCGTCGGGGTCGTGACGACACTGCTGGCCCGGATCAGCGTGGATCCCTCCAGGACCATCGCCTTTACGTGCGGGCCCCCCATCATGATCAAGTTCGTCATCCAGGATTTGCTCAAGCTGGGCTTCGCAGAGGACCGGATCGTCTCGACCCTGGAGCGCTACATGAAGTGCGGGGTGGGGAAGTGCGGCCATTGCGCGATTGGCTCCAAGTACGTCTGCGTGGATGGCCCGGTTTTTACCTACAAACAGCTCAAGGACCTCCCCGAACCTCCTTGAGGTTACACGGGAGCAAGGGATGTCTCTGCGTGAGGAGCTGGAGCGGAGGCTGCAAGGGAATGTAGTCCTCGTGGGGGTCGGGAATCCCATGTGGGGAGACGACGGGGTGGGGCCGGCCCTCATCCATCGCCTGGAAAGGCGTCGCCATGACGGGGAGACTGCGGCCCTCCTGGTAGATGGCGGGGACAGCCCTGAAGCCTACTGGGGAACAATCACCGCCTATCGGCCTCAGGCGATCCTGCTCATTGACGCTGTGGCGTGGGGCGGGGAACCGGGGTCGGTGGCGCTGATCGAGAGGGTTCAGGAGGGGGGAACTCCCCTCTCGACCCATCGGATTTCATTGAACCTCTTCCTGGACCTCTTGAGGAGGGAGACAGGCGCCCACGTCTTCGTCCTGGGCATCCAACCCGCGCGTCTGGCTTTCGGCGGCTCCATGAGCCTCAAGATCCAGAGGACGCTCGACGTCCTCGAAGACGTGTTCTCGGACCTCCTACTCGGAGGTGTCCGATGCTGCTGATCCTGGCTGCGCTGCTCATGGTTCCCTTCGCGGGGGCCTTCCTCTCCACCCCCACCCGAGGGCGGGACAGCGACACGTTAGCCATCCTCACCTCCGGTTCCAGCGTGGTCCTGGCCATCATCGCAGTCCTGCTACGGCCGCGGGCCAATCTCGACTTCCCGCTCTACGGGATCCCCTGGCTTCCAAAGAGCGGCGCGCTCTTCGGCTTTTACCTGGATCCCCTCTCCTCGATGATGGTCATCATCATTAGCGTGATCGGCTTCCTGGTGATCCTCTATTCTACAGCGTACCTGAGTCCCCAAAACCTCGATCACGCCATCGGTAACGGCAAGGGGCGCTACTTCTTCTGGATGTTCCTCTTCGTCGGCTCCATGCTCGGCCTCGTCCTCTCCCCGAACTTCCTTCAGATGTTCATCTTCTGGGAGCTGACCTCGATCTGCTCCTGGGCCCTCATCGCTTTCTACGGTGGCGAGAAACCCTTGGCGGCCGGCTTCAAGGCCCTGCTCCTGACGAATCTGGGTGGGATTGGCTTCATGGTCGCCCTGGTCATCCTCTACGTCTCGACCCATTCCTTCGCCTTCGAGGCCGTTCAGCGATTGGAGCCACATACGAGGGTGGTAGTGTTCGTCCTGTTCCTGCTGGCCGCCTGGGCCAAGGCGGCCCAGATCCCCTTCTACACCTGGCTCCCAGATGCTATGGAAGCGCCCACGCCCGTCTCGGCGTATTTGCATGCCGCAGCCATGGTCAAGGCGGGGGTGTACCTGATCGCCAGGATCGTTATCACCCCGGCGGCCCTCCCCTGGTGGATCGGGCTGCTGGTGGCAGGGGCGGCGGTCCTCACCATGCTGATCGCTTGCTTCCTCTTCTTCTTCCAGGATGATCTCAAGAAACTCCTGGCCTATTCCACCATCACCCACCTCTCCTACATCCTGTTGGGTGCGGGCCTGGGCATCCTGGGCTCCGCGACAGGCATGATCGGCGGGATCCTCCATATCATAAACCATGCCTTCGCCAAGGCGCTCCTCTTTCTCTCGGTGGGAGCCATCGCCTACGCCACGGGGGTCAAGAGCATCCGGGAGCTTTCGGGGCTGTCCCACCGGATGCCGCTCGTGTCGCTGGCCTTCTTTGTCGGGATGCTGGCGGTCACGGGCGTTCCCCCTTTCTCCACCTTCTGGAGCAAGTTCTTTCTCCTGACAGGCGCTCTGGATGTCGGAGGGAATGTCGGCCTGCTCATCCTGATCCCGTTTGTGCTGGAGGTCATCGTGGCCTTTGCCTGGTTCCTCCGGGTGGGCCAGCGGGTCTTCTTCGGCGAGGTGTCAGAAGCAGCCGGTCTGGCCAGAGATCCCGGCCTTGCCATGAGCGCGGTCCTGGTGGTCCTGATGGTGTTCTGCGTGCTGGCGCCGTTCATCGGCCTTCCCATCGTCCACCAGATCACGCACTAGGGGAGGAGACAGGATGACCCCAATTCAAGGTTACGCGGGAATAATCCTCCTCCTCTTTATTGGAGCATTCATCACCCTTTTCATCGGCCGCCGGCAGCGGTTCGTGGGGTACTTCTCCTTCGCGTTGGTCCTCGTCTCTTCCGTCGTGCTCGGCTGGGTCATCCTGCAGGTCTACCAGCATGGTCCGCTGGAGGCGCGGGAGTCCTTCTTCTGGGTAATGGGCCTTTCGGAGTTCAAGGGAGAGGCGGCCTGCATGAGCTGCCATTCCAGCAGCCGGGCCTTGTTCAGCGTTCCAGGACTCGGCGCGTCCCTCGTACTGCGGATCGATCATCTGAGTGCGCTCTTCTTGATCATCATTGCGGTCGTGGGGCTCCTGGCCAGTCTCTTCTCCGTCCGGTACATGGAGCACTATCGACGGGAGAGCCTGGTGGGCTTCTATCCTCCGTTCCTCGTCTTCTTGGCATCGATGATCGCAGTGGTGGGGATGGCGGATCTCTTCTTCTTCTTCCTCTTCTGGGAGGTCATGACCTTAGCCTCCTATGCCCTGGTCGTCTTCGAGCGGGAGAAGCAAGAGAATCTGCGGGCAGGGTTCAAGTATTTCCTGATGACCCATGCGGCCACGGCCTGCATGTTTCTCGCTGGGATCATGCTCTACGTGCGAGGAGGCTCCTTCAGCTTTGACGTCCTCGGGTCCACCCTGGGGCTGCTCATCCGCGAGAATCCTGGCTTGGTCCATCTCGTCCTCGCCCTCTTCTTCGTCGGCTTCGCCACCAAGGCGGGCATCTTCCCCTTTGGCGACTGGCTGCCGGATGCCCACCCGGCTGCGCCTTCGGGGGTGAGCGCCCTCCTCTCCGGCGTCATGATCAAGATGGGGGTCTACGGCCTCCTGCGGGTCTTCCTCCTCATCCTCCCGTCCTCGTACCTCACGACGACCTGGGGCGGGGTCATTGCTTTCTTTGGGACCCTGTCTCTGTTCGTGGGAAGCCTCACTGCTCTGTATCAGGGGGACAGCAAGCGACTCCTGGCCTTCCATTCCATGGGTCAGATAGGGTATGTGCTACTCGCCATTGGCATGGGGATCGCGTTCCGGAGAATCAACCCGGCCGTGAGCGCCGTTGCGCTGATTGCCGGCCTGTTCCACCTCCTGAATCACGCCCTATTCAAGTCTCTCCTGTTCCTGAATGCCGGTTCCATTCTGTATGTGACGGGGACTAAAAGCCTGAATGCGCTGGGGGGCCTTCTCCGGAGCATGCCCTGGACGGCCGCGAGTGCACTCGTGGGTGGCCTGGCCCTGGCGGGCATTCCACCGCTGAACGGCTTCGCCAGCAAGTGGCTGATCTACCAGGTGACCATCCTGGGCGGCCTCGACAGGCCAGCCTACATCCTGTATGCGCTGCTGGCCTTCTTCGGAAGCGCAGTGACGCTTGCCTCTGTCCTCAAGTTCATCACGACTGCTTTCCTCGGCGATCCCTCCCTCCGGGCGAGTGAAACGCACGACGTGCCGCTCAGCATGCGAATCTCCCAGCTCTGCATGGGAGCACTCTGCGTCATCATCGGCCTCCTCCCCGTGCCGTTCCTCAGGCTTCTCTATCATGCGATCAGCCCCGGCCTGGGCCTCCCTGCGTTTGAGGCGCTCTTCCAGCGAAGCGCTTGGGGTGTCACCTCGAACCTGGGAGAGGGCCCGGCGGCAGCGTGGAATCCCCTGGTGATGACAGTTGCTCTCTTGGCCTGTGTCTGCCTCTCAGCGTTCCTCTATCGGGCGGGTGCCGCACCGGTCCGGCAAACGGCCCTGTGGTATTGCGGCGAGATGCACCGGCCACAAGAGGTGAAGTTCAGCGCGTTCAGTCTGTATCTCCCCTTCAAGCGGTTCTTTTTCCTCCGGGTCGGGAACTATGAGCAAGTGGGGGTCTACCCAGTTTTCCGAATCCCCAAACTGAAGCTCCCGACGGGACTCATGCGGGCCCTCGAACTTGACCGATTCCTCTACGACCCTGTGGTGCGATGGTCCACGGCTTTCATGAACCGATTCTCACGGCTCCACGTGGGCATCCCCCAGGTCTATGTCGTTTGGATGGTAGTTGGAGCGCTCTTGGCGATCCTGATCCTTTTCGCTTTCTCGACGGCGTAGTGAAGACGGGAGGAAGCAGATGACGGTTGCAGAGCTTCGGGCGCAACTCAAGGAGCGGTTCGGGGATGCGCTCAGCCGGACGGACGAACGCGCTCCGGGGAAGCTTTCGCTGACGGTCCACCCGAAAGCCCTCCGCGCCCTGACGGAATATCTGTTCGTAGACATGGGCTTTCGGTTCGTGGTGAGCGCCGGAATCGATCGGCGCGAGTCCTCGCGGGGTTTCGCGGTCGTACACTTTTTCGTACGCGATCCAGATCGAATCGCCATCGAGGTCAATGTTCTTCTGGATGGTGAGATCCCGCAGCTCGATTCGATCACGCCGGTCGTCCCGGCGGCCAACTGGGCGGAGCGGGAGTTTGCAGACCTCCTGGGGATCACGCCTCTTGACCATCCCGACCCTCGGAAGCTTGCGCTGGCCGACGACTGGCCATCAGGGATGTACCCGCTGCGCAGGGACTTTCCCCACGATCTCCGACCCGAGCCGGCGGAGGGGGTGGCCTTTCAACCGAAGGAGCCTCCGCCGGGGGCCACGGTGCTCCCCATCGGCCCCTACTTCCCCGTCTTGAAAGAGCCTGCCTACTTCCGCCTGTTCGTGGAAGGGGAACAGGTGGTGGGCTGCGACTATCGTGGCTCCTACGTCCACCGAGGGATCGAGAAGCTGGGCGATAGTGTCCTGACGTACAACCAGATTCCCTTTCTGGCCGAACGCATCTGCGGGATCTGCGGGTACGTCCATAGCACCTGCTATTGCGAGGCCATGGAAGAGGCGGCCGGGATCCAGGTCCCGCCCCGCGCTCGATACATCCGGACCATCATGCTGGAGTTGGAGCGGATCCACAGCCACCTCCTCTGGCTGGGGATCGCCGGCCACATCATCGGTTTTGACACGCTCCTCATGCAGGCGTGGCGGATCCGAGAGCCGGTCATGTGGCTATGCGAGCAGATCTCGGGCAGCCGGAAGAATTACGGGATGAATCTGGTGGGCGGCGTGCGAAGGGACATCCCGCCCGAGCTTCATCCGAAGATCGAAGAGGTGCTGGCTACCGTCGAGAAGGAGGCGATCGCCGTCGTAGGGGCGGTCACCGGGGACACCCCGCTGCTGATGCGTCTGAAAGGGGTCGGGCCCTTGAGCCGCGAGGATGCCACCCGCCTGTGTGTCGTCGGTCCCACCGCCAGAGGCTCGGGCGTGGACCTGGATGCGCGGCGCGACCACCCTTGCGCTGCCTATGGCGAGCTGCCGCTCAAGGTCATCGTCAAGGAGGAGGGGGACGCGCTGGCCAGGACCCTGGTCCGATTGGAAGAGCTGCTGGAATCGATCGGCCTCGTCCGCCGGGCCCTTGCGCAGATGCCGCAGGGCGCGCTGATGGCGGAGTGTGATGGCGAGATCATCGATGGCCTGGAGGGAACCTGCTTCGTCGAAGCGCCCAGGGGCGAAGACTTTCATTATGTGCTGACGGGAGAGGGGAACCGGCCGCACCGATGGAAGGTCAGGGCACCGTCCTACCCCAATCTCCAGGCCATTCCCACCATGATCCAGGGACAGATGGTCGCGGACGTCCCCATCGCCCTGGGAAGCATCGATCCATGCTTCTCGTGTACAGAGCGAATGGAGACGGTGGATGTGCGGACGGGCGCCGTCAGGGTCTTCAGCCAGGATGAGCTGCTCCGGATGACCCAGGAGGGACGGCGATGCCGATGACTCCGCTGATGGCCGTCATCAATGTAGGCCTCGCCCTCCTGCTGTCCCCCTTGCTGGAGGGAGTCATGCGGAAACTCCGGGCTAGGATCCATTCGAGGATCGGCCCCCCTGTCCTCCAGCCGTATTACGACCTGCTGAAGCTCTTGGGGAAGGAGGATCTGAAGACAGGGGATCCGTGGCTGGCCTTCGCCCCCATCCTGGCGCTGGGCGCGACCCTGACGGCTAGCCTGTTGATTCCGCTAGGCGGGGAGCCTCCCCTGGCAGGGGCAGGGGATCTCCTGGTTTTCCTCTATTTTGTCGGAATCTCGGCGGTGGCCGTGATCTTCATGGGGATGGCCTCCTGGAGTCCCTATGGCTTCTTGGGGTCGGCCAGGGAGATGATGATCTACCTGACCGTAGAGCCGGTGCTGTTCATCACCCTGATCACGGCAGCAGTCCATGCGCGCTCGCTGCGGCTCTACGACCTCGTCTTATGGAACCATGCCATGGGCCCCCAGATCTCCACGTTCATCGCGGCCATCGCGTACTTCCTGGTGCTCCAGGCCCAGCTCGGCCGGCTCCCGTTCGATATCGCTGAGGCGGAAACGGAAATCATGGGAGGGCCAAGCATCGAGATGAGCGGACCGAAGCTGGCGCTCTTCAAGTGGACCGTTCACGCCAAGCTCTTGATCTTTGCCGCCCTCTTTGCCGAGATCTTTGTCCCCTGGCCGAAGGTCTTCCAGTTTGTGCCGGACCTGATCCTTATCTTGGGCAAGGTCTTCCTGGTTGTCTTGGTGGTCGCAGGCATCGACGCCGTGAACCCGCGTCTCCGGATTGATCAGGCGATCGTCTTCTTCTTCGGGGTGACCATGGTCTCACTGGCAGGCCTGGCTCTGGCATTGGTCGGATCGTGAGGAGGCTTCCGAGATGTTGACGAGTAAACTGAAGGAAGCCTGGATTTGTCTCAAGGCAGGCCGAGTCACGCTGCCTTATCCGTTGGGCCCGGCCCCGGCGCCACCGGAGGGATTCCGGGGGAGGGTCGAGGTGGATGCGGAGGCCTGCATCGGTTGCGGGGCCTGCGCCAACGCTTGTCCGTCTCGGCTCATCCGGATCGAGGATCAGGACTACCGGCGGACCCTCGACTTCGCCCTCGAGCGGTGCACCTACTGCGCCCGCTGCGCCGAGGTCTGCCCCGAAGGGGCTGTCTTCTTGACTCCGGATTTCGAGCTGGCGACCGGGAACCGGGAAGACCTCCACATCCATGTGGAAGTGTACATGGCAACTTGCCGCCGCTGTGGCCGATGCTACCGCCCGGCCAGCCCCCTGGATCGGCTCATGGTGACGGGGATGCGGGACGGGCAGGGGAGGTGACTGAGGCATGGCCTGGGTGACCGGGGACGTAATCATCACGCTGGTGGTGGCGCACCTGTTGGCCTCGATCGCGGCCGCCGAGATCCGGAACCTGAGGCTTTCCACGGCGGCCCTCTGCGCACAGTCCGTATTCCTGTCGGCCACCTTCGCCGCCTTCGCCGTCCTCTCCCAGAACCCGAGCCTGTACTGGTGGGCCTTGACTACCCTGTTGACCAAGGCGATTTTCATTCCGTGGTTGCTCTACTATTACATGAGGCGGCTCCCCAAGATTGAAGTGAGGCCTATCATCGGCTTTGGCGCTTCCATGATCTTTCTGCTCATATTTCTCACGGCCTTTTACCAATTCGTGCATACCCACATCGAGTTCATCGCGCCGACCAAAGAGGCCCTGGTTGAGCCGGCGCGGTCGAATCTGGCCATCGCCTTCACTATCTTCAGCCTGGGTCTCTACGTGATTATGACCAGGAGGGATGCGTTTAAGATTGTCATCGGCCTGATCCTGCTGAAAAACGGCGTTCACCTGTCGCTCGTGACGCTGGCTCCCACCCTGCCCGAGACCACGATCTTCGGCATAACCACCGACGTCATCGTGGCGGCCTTTCTGCTCTTGTACCTCACGGAGCGAATCTATCAGCAGTTCGGGACGGTGGATACGATGCAGCTTTCGACCTTGAAGCGGTAGGAGCGGTCCATGGGTTCGCAGCCCGTCATCCAAGTCGAATCGAGCCTGGTGGTGCTCATCTTTCTCGTTCCGCTGGTGGCTGCCCTCGTGATCTTTCTCTTCGGCCGGATCTCCATTATCCTGCGAGAGGGAGCGGCATTTGTTGGCCTCTTCTTCACCTTCCTGATCTCCCTCTTGATCGCCCACCGGATCCTCCAGGGCGAGGTGCTGACCTACTGGGGGATGTACCTGTACGTGGACGGCCTCAGCTCCCTCATGGAACTCCTGGGAAGCTTCATGGGATTCATCGTGGTCCTGTACTCCCTCTCCTACATCGCGCACCATCCCCGCCTGGGAGAAATCGTGGAGCGGCGACTCAGGGTGTACTACGGTCTCATCCTGCTGTTCCTGTCCATGATGAACCTCACCTGTGCCACCAACAGCATCATCATGCTCTTCGTCTCGTTGGAGGCGACGACCCTGGCCACGGCGTTCCTGGTCACCTTTTATTGGTCGCGAGAATCGCTGGAGGCGGGCTACAAATACCTCTTGCTGATAACGGTGGGTGTGACCTTCGCCCTGCTGGGCCTGGTCCTGCTCTATTCGGCCTCGATCCCGTATCTCCCGCGGTCGCAGCTCCTCCTCCTGACTGAGCTTGGCCCGATCGCCACGAAGATCCCGGGGAATATCGTCCTCTTGGCCAGTGCCCTCATCATCGCGGGCTTCGGTACCAAGGCGGGGCTGGTTCCGTTCCACGCCTGGCTCCCCGATGCACATGCCGAGGCCCCCATCCCGGTGAGCGCGTTGCTCTCGGGCATCGTCATCAAGGTGGGGGCCTACGCCCTGGCCAGAACCATTACCATCTTTTCCCCCAGCTTCCCCGCGATCGTCCTGTTCGTCGCCGTCATCTGTTCGGTCAGCATGCTGGTGGGGATGATGATGGCGCTGGTCCAGGACGACATCAAGCGGATGCTGGCCTACTCCAGCATCAGTCAGATCGCCTACGTGGTGGAGGGCCTCGGCCTTGGGACCTACCTGGGCGTCTACGGCGGCCTTTTCCACCTCATGAATCACACCATTGTGAAGGCCCTTCTGTTCCTGGCTGCGGGGGCGCTGATGTTCGCCACCGGTTCAAGGAAGATCAGTGAACTCTCTACGCAACGGAGGCGGATGCCCATCACGGCCTTCTGCTTCTTCGTAGGGTCGCTGGCCATCAGCGGCGTCCCACCGTTCAATGGATTCTTGAGTAAGTTCACCATCTTCCTGGCCCTGGCGGAGAAGGGCCTCCTCTGGGCGGCGGTCATCGCGGTCATCACGGGCTTCCTCTCGGTCGCGTGCTTCGGTCGGGCCGCCTACCAGCTTTTCTGGACCACGCCCTCGGAAGCGAAAGAGGTCAACCCAGGGGAAATCATCCGGGAAGTGCCGCCGACCATGTGGACGGGCATGATCATTCTCGCCGGTCTGTCCATCTTGCTCGGGCTCTATCCCCAACTCGTCCATCCGACACTGGATCGGGCCACGAGCATCATCCTGAGCCTGGTGTCAGGGCCATAAGGAGGCGGGGGATGCTGAAGGAGCTGTGCCGAAGAACCTTTCCCAGATCCCTCTGGGTGTACCACACGAACACCGGCGGCTGTAACGGGTGCGATATCGAGATTGTCAATGTCCTTACGCCCTACTACGATGCTGAACGGTTCGGAATCAAGCTGGTGGCCTCACCGCGCCATGCCGATGTCCTTCTGGTGGCCGGCCCCGTGACCCGCCAGGTGGAACCGGCCCTGAAGCGCCTCTACGAGGCGGTCCCCGAGCCAAAGCTGGTGTTCGCAATCGGCTCCTGCGCCATCGGCGGGAACCTCTGGTTCGATACGTATCATGTCCGCGGGGGCGTTGGGGAAGTGATCCCCGTGCATCAGTACATCCCCGGATGCCCACCACGCCCCGAGGCGATCCTGTACGGGGTGGCCCTTGCCCTGGGTCTGGTGGAAAAGAAGGTGGAGAAGCGGGTAGCGGTCCAGGAGTTCCTCCAACAGGTTGACGCCGACTGCCCCTGGCAGAGGGGGGATCGAGCATGAGGCTCCAACGGCTCATCGGGGTGCTCCTTGTTGCGATCTTTCTCACAAGCTGTCACCTGCCCGGCAGCCCAGAGGCCAGACGCGTGGTCCGGTTTGCCGTTCTCCCCGCGTACTCCCTCGAGATCATGGCAAAGAGGTATTCTCCATTCATGGATTACCTGTCCCGTGAGACCGGCTTCCGGATGGAGTATGTCTCCTCCTTGAGTTACAGCCACTACCTGGGTGTGGTGGAACACTCGCGGGTTGATTTCGGCCTGCAGAACCCCTTGGTTTTCCAGATCCTCCGAAAGACCCGAGGGGCCTATCCGGTGGCCCAAGTGGTCGGCCCCGGTGGGAGCCTCGTGGAGCGGGGGATCATCGTGACCCGCGCGGACAGCGGCATTCAGGAAATCGGCCAGCTCACGGGGAAGCGGATCATGACGACGTCCAAGACTGCCCTGGTGGGATACTTAGCGCAGGCGAAACGTCTCATGGAGGAGGGAGTCCTCCCCGGGCGCGACGCCTGGATCATTCGGGGTGGGAAGCAGGACGAGCTCCTCATGAAACTCCTATTGGAGCACAAGGTGGACGCGGCCTTCGTCCGAGAGGCTGCGCTTAAGACCGTTAAGGCGTCGGCTGACCTCGAACAAATCCGGGTCATTGGCACTACCGATTTCTATCCGAACTGGTGTCTTGCGGCCTTTCCCGAGACCGATCCGACGGTAGTGGCGAAAGTTCAGGAAGCCGTTCTGAAACTGACACCCGAGAATCCGGAGCATACTTCCATCCTCGAGCTGATGGGGGCCGGCAAGTTTGTTCTCGTGGATTCCGAGCAGTACCAAAAAGTGTTGGACCTGGTAGCGGCCCTGGGGGTGCCTCTGTAGTTGGTCCTGAGCAGTCCAATGCTCGAGACATCCCTGGCCACCCAGGTGATCGCGGCTGCACTGGAAGAGGCCAGGCGACGATGCATGGACCGGGTGCAGGGAATCCACCATGAGCGTTACCAGGCGGTAACAATTGCTTCGTCGGCTGTTCCTTGTCGGTAACATTCCGCCCCGACCTCGCATCCTCCTGAGTATGTAACAGCCTGTTTCTCCACGCATCCTAGCGACTCGCTTGGTGGCAAGGGGATTGCTAGGTAGTGGGGCCTTTCGAACGAAATGGGAGCAGTTTGTTCGGATTGCTCGAAGAATGGGAACGAGCGTGCCCGGCGGAAGGGAAAAGAGGGTAAAGAAAGTACAGGGTAGGCCCGCGGTCTGCTAGACGGAACTCAAGGAGGGAGTGTAATGGAGATCAGTCGCCGGAGTTTTCTCGCAGGCACTGGGGCCGCGGGAACCACTGCGCTGCTCGGCTCCCTGGGGGTGGGATTCCAGCCGAGCGCGGCATTTGCGGCGGAGACCCGGCTACAGCGCGGAAAGATCACGACGACGATCTGTCCGTTTTGCGGCGTAGGATGCGGCGAGATCGTGGAGGTTCGGGAGGGAAAGATCGTCGGCATCGAGGGCGATCCGGACCACCCCATCAACGAGGGCTCCGTGTGCAGCAAGGGCGCGGCCCTCTACCAGGTCCACCACAACGAGCGGCGTCTCCGGAAGATCAGGTACCGCAAGCCCGGGGGCAACGCCTGGGAGGAGCTCTCCTGGGACCAGGCGGTGAAGATGATCGCCGACCGGGTCAAGAAGACCCGCGACGCGACCTGGGTGGGCCAGCGCGATGGGCTGACGATCAACCACACCAGCGGGATCGCCTGCCTCGGCGGGGCAGCGCTGGACACCGAAGAGTGCTACCTGCTCTCGAAGGTCATGCGCGGCCTGGGGGTTGTCTGGCTGGAACATCAGGCCAGGATATGACACAGCTCCACGGTGGCCAGTTTGGCCGCCTCTTTCGGTCGTGGGGCGATGACCAATCACTGGATCGACATGAAGAATGCCGATGTGGCGATGATCTGCGGCAGCAACGCCGTGGAGAACCATCCCATCGCCGCCCGCTGGATCGAGAAGGCTAAGGAAAACGGGGCCGTGGTCCTCTCCTGCGACCCGCGGTACACCCGCACGACGGCCTTCGCCGACCATTACTGCAAGATGCGGTCGGGCACGGACATCGCCTTCGTGGGCGGCATGATCAACTATGCCTTGCAGAACGATCGCATTCAGCACGAGTACGTGCGGGAGTACACCAACGCGACCTTCATCATCAATCCAGCATTCGGGTTCAACGACGGCCTCTTCGCCGGCTACGACCCCAAGACGCGCAGCTACGACAAGTCCAAGTGGGCGTACGAGCTGGATGAGAATGGTGTGCCGAAACGCGACATGACGATGCGGCACGCGCGCTGTGTTTTCCAATTGCTGAAGAAGCATTTCGCGCGGTACGACCTCGATACGGTGTGCAACATCACGGGCGCGCCGAAGGACGTGTACAGGAAGATCTGCGACATCTACACCTCGACCTGGGCACCCAACCGGGTGGGGGTGTGGCTCTACGCCATGGGCACCACCCAGCATAGTCACGCCACGCAGAACATCCACTCGTACGTCATCCTCCAACTCCTGCTCGGAAACATCGGCATGGCGGGCGGCGGCGTAAACGCGATGCGCGGCGAGTCGAACGTACAGGGCTCGACCGACATGGGCCTGCTGTTCCACAGCCTCCCCGGCTACCTGCTGGCACCCGCCGCGCCGCTGCAAACGCTCGAAGCGTACCTCGAGAGGAGCACACCCAAGAGCAACGACCCGCTCAGCGCCAACTGGTTGCAGAACTATCCCAAGTACGCCATCAGCCTGCTGAAGGCGTTCTGGGGAAAGAACGCCGCGAAGGAAAACGACTTTGCCTATAGCTACCTGCCCAAGGCGACAGGCGACCACTCGTTCATGGCGATATTCGAAGCGATGCACGCCGGCAACATCACGGGGCTGTTCTGCTTCGGGATGAACCCGGCCGTCGGCGGCCCGCATTCCAATAAGGGCCGCGAAGCTCTGGCTAAGCTCGACTGGCTGGTCTGCGTCGATCTTTTCGAGACCGACACCGCGGCGTTTTGGAAGCGGCCAGGCGTCGATGCGTCCTCGGTCAACACCGAGGTCTTCCTCCTTCCGGCGGCGGCGTCGGTCGAGAAGGAGGGGAGCGTTGTCAACAGTGGTCGTTGGGCTCAGTGGCGATACAAGGCGGTGGATCCACCCGGCGACGCCAAGAACGATGCGTGGATCGTCACCCGCCTGGTCAAAGAGCTGAAGGCGGCCTACGCGGCGGGGGGCGCATTCCCGCACCCGATCCTGCAACTCTCATGGGACTACGGCCAGGACACCGACCCGCACGGCGACCCGGATATCCACAGGGTCGCCAGGGAGATCAACGGCCATTTCACGCAGGACCTCGAGATCGACGGCAAGCCGTACAAGGCGGGCGATCAAGTGCCGGGCTTTGCCCTGCTGCAGGCCGACGGCTCCACGGCGTGCGGCTGCTGGATCTTCTGCGCCAGCTACCCGGGGCCAAACAAGGAAGACAATAGGATGGCCCGGCGCCAGAAGAGCGACCCGGCGAAGGACCCGCTGGGGCTCAACCCCAACTGGGCATGGTGTTGGCCGGTGAATCGACGCATCCTATACAATCGTGCCTCGGTGGATATGAAGGGCCAGCCCTGGGATCCGAAGCGGGTAGTCATCCGCTGGAACGAGGACGCCAAGAAGTGGGAGGGAGACGTGCCGGACGGCCCCTGGCCACCGGGCACGAAGCTCCCCTTCATCATGCGGCCCGAGGGCGTCGCCTGTGCGTTCGCGATCGCCCTGGCCGACGGACCCTTCCCGGAACACTACGAGCCTGTCGAGAGCCCTGTCCGCAACCTGATGTCGTCCGTGCAGTACAGCCCCGCGTGCAAGGTGTGGGAGCCGGACAAGATCGGCGACCCGCGGGAATTCCCCATCGTGGGCACGACCTACCGTGTCTGCGAGCACTGGCAGGCCGGCGCCATGTCGCGGAACATGCCCTGGCTGGTCGAACTTATGCCGGATATGTTCGTCGAGATTTCGACGGATCTTGCTCAACGGAAGGGAATCCAGACGGGCGACTGGGTGCGGGTGCGGAGCAAGCGCGGGGAACTCCGGGCCCGCGCTTTGGTCACCAATCGCTTCGAGCCATTTTCCATCGGCGGGAGGCTCGTGGACCAGATCGGCATCCCCTGGCACTGGGGATACGCCGGCCTGGCCACCGGGGACAGCGCTAACCTGCTGACCGCAAACGTCGGCGATCCCAACACGATGATCCCCGAGTTCAAGGCATTCCTTTGCGACGTCGAGAAAGCCTAGGGGGTGCATGATGGCCGTCAAGGGTCTCCTGATCGACCTGCCGCGCTGTATCGGCTGCCGGGGCTGCCAGGTGGCGTGCAAGCATGAGTACAAGCGGGCGGCGGAAAAGACGCAGTTCTTCGGCGGGCCCGGATACCAGAATCCCGCCGACCTGAGCCCGGAGACCTGGTGCCTCGTCACATACAACGAGGTGGTGATCAGCGGGCGCTACGAATGGGTCTTCGGCAAGCGCCAGTGCATGCACTGCCAGGTGCCGGGGTGTGCCTCGGCCTGCCCGGTCAAGGCGCTGGAAAAGCTCGACAGCGGTCCGGTGATCTATCACAGAGACAAGTGCATCGGCTGCCGCTACTGCATGCTGGCGTGCCCCTTCGTGGTGCCGCGCTTTGAATACAGCACGTGGAATCCCTACATCACCAAGTGCACCATGTGCGCCGGTCGGCAGGCGGCCGGCGAGATCCCGGCCTGCGCCAAGGCGTGTCCGACGGGTGCGATCACTTTCGGCGACCGCGCGGCGCTGATCCAAGAGGCCCAGGACCGCATGGCCGCGAACCCGAGCAAGTACGTTCACCATATCTACGGGCTCAACGAGGCCGGTGGAACGTGTGTCCTGCATATCTCCAGCGTGCCCTTCGAGAAGCTCAGCTATGTCCTGCGCGTGCCGCGTAGTCCCATGGTGGCCCACACCGAGCCGGCCATGAAGGCGATCCCGATGGTCATGCTGGGGCTGGCCAGCGTGTTGGGTGTGGGCTACGCCCTGCGGACCCGGAAGCAGCGCAACGAGGGGCACGTGGACGCTCCCACGTCGGGTGAGAGGAGTGGCCGATGATACCGACTATCAGGTGGAGGGACTTCGGTCTCGGCACCGGCCTCCTGGTGCTGGTGGCTGCGTTCGGGTTCATCCTGGCGCTGTACCGCTTTGCCTCGGGCATCGGCGCGGTGAGCAACCTCAACCAAGGGTACCCCTGGGGCTTCTGGATCGGCTTTGATGTCCTGGCCGGCATCGCGCTGGCGGCCGGGGGATTCGTGGTGGCCGGCTTGATGCACATGTTCGGCGGGGAGAAATACCGCCCGCTGGTTCGCCCCACTATTCTGACGGCCTTCCTGGGGTACCTGCTGTTCGTCCTGGCGCTGATGGTAGATTTGGGGCGGCCGTGGACCATCTGGCACATGATAATCTACTGGCATCACGAATCCCCCATGTTCGAGGTGGGATGGTGCGTGATGATGTACACGACCATCCTGTTCCTGGAGTTCCTCCCGGTCGTGTTCGAGCGCTACCAGATGGACAGGACGTATGCGGTGTGGAGGAATGTCGCCCCGTGGATCGCGGTCGCGTTGCTGGTCCTGTTCGCGATCGCCCTCACACATTCGGCGGCCTGGGTCATCGCCATTGCCGCCGTGCTGGTGGGTTTTGAGCTGCTGGTTCGATTCGGCGTCATCTACCGGGATCCCCGGATGCCGACGATTCTGCTGATGGCGGGCATCATGTTCTCGGTGCTGCACCAGAGCTCGTTGGGGTCGCTCTTCCTGATCGTGCCGCACAAGCTCCACGCCATCTGGTACTCGCCCATCCTCCCCTTGTTCTTCTTCGTGTCGGCGGTAGCGGCCGGGGTGGCGATGGTGATCGTGGAGTCCACGCTGAGCGCCTGGTATTTCGGGAGGGAAATCGAGGTCGCGCTGCTGCGGGACGTCGGGCACGTCTTGTGCTGGGCCATCTTCGGCACCCTGGCGCTCCGCGGCCTGGATCTTGTGCTGCGGGGTATCGGGACCGAGCTGTTGGTGCTCACGCCACAGTCGATCGCCTTCTGGATCGAGGTGCAGGCGGGGTTGATCATCCCGCTGGCCATCCTGCTCACGCCGGACTTTGCTGACTCATCCAGGTGGCTGTTCTGGGCCAGCCTGATGGTGATCGCGGGGTTGCTGATCAACCGGTTGAACGTCGCCGTGGTCGGCATCACATCCACCTACGGGGAAACGTACTACCCCCACTGGATGGAGGTCGTGATCACGGCCGGGATCGTGGCGACGGGCATCCTGGCCTATATTTTCGTGTGCCGAAATTTCCCGGTCTTCACGCCGGCGCATCCACGACCGGCGGAACCTTAGGAGGCCGACAGCCCGGTCTTCCGGCTGTGGGAGTGGAGGGCGACCATGGAGAACCGATATCAATTCGTCGTCGGCTTCCTGACGATCCTCAATGCGGTATTGATCGTCCTGCTCGCCGGCCTCGTACGGGATACCCGCCAGGACGTGAACGCGCTACGCGGGGTGCTGGCCAGCAAGCAGGACCTGGTGAACATCGCCGCGCCGAAACTGACCCTCTACCACGAGGAGAAGTGCACCGGTTGTCATACCGAACGGCGTTTTGCCGGTCCGCACAATGGGCAAGGGCAGATTGAGCAGATCGTCGCGCAGATGAGCAAGATGCCCGACGCCCACATCACCAAGAAAGAGCAGGACAAGATCCATGCTTCGCTGGAGCTGCTGCGCTGCTCGCAGTGCCATGGCGCGGACCAGTTGCGGCAACTGGCGATTAAGTCGCCGAGTGAGCGCATGCGAATCGTCCGTGAAATGGTCGCCAAGCCCGGCTCACGCCTCAGCCCGGACGAGGTGACGAGGATCCTGCGGGCGTACGAGCAGATGATTGGTTTCTGAAATCCGACAGAGAATCCGCGAGGCACCCGACCGCGCACGAAGCACTGGCGGGGTGGGTCCGCGGGGAGGGAGGCCGGGGGCGACGCCTGGCGTATTGGCTTGTCAATGGGCGATCCGGGGGCGGAGGCCGGCAAGATGTCCTGGCAGAAGGATGACAACGCGACGTACGGTTTGGATGAGATCGTCACCCGTCTGGAGGCATTGATCGGACAGCCGCACGTCGCGGAAGAATATGTCCGCTTTCGAGTGGATTTGCTGAAGGCCCAATGGGCGGTGCGTCAGGCGCTGGCCGGCGCGACACCGCCGACCCCCCACCTGGAGCCCGCGGGCGCGATGGCGGCGGGCCACGGGGGGACGGAATCGGCGCCGCGGACACCGGTCCTCGAGCCGGCCGTCGTCCTTTTCGACGCCGGCCTGCTCCGCTCGCTATTCTCGGCCATCTGCGCTTCCGCCGCTCAGCGCGGACGCCGGACGGAAGACACCCAGCGTCTGGTAGCTGCGGTGGAAGACAACCCCGCCCTGCTTGAAGACCTCGCCCGGAAGGCAGCCTTCGGACCGGCAATGGAGGATCTGGAATCGCTTGCCAGGGAAACGCGCGTCTTCATTGACGCCCTGCTGTTCGTCGGCCGTGCCCTGGCCGCGCCATTCGTCGCCGAGGCCGTGCAGCAGATCCCGGCCTGCTCGCGTGGTGCGACGGGCGAGACGGATGGGGGCGGCCGCTGCAGCATGTGTGGCTCGCCGCCGGCCATCGCCAAGCTCCGGCGCGAGGACGGCCGGCGGATCC
>Ga0210377_10001645_pt1 | contig 20267 bp, 20 predicted proteins | sample PLM4_65_b1redo_FD_155480 | JGI IMG/M metagenome (GOLD analysis project Ga0210377, IMG submission 155480) | Groundwater sediment microbial communities from an aquifer in East River, Colorado, USA - PLM4_65_b1 redo | ecosystem: Environmental > Terrestrial > Soil > Riparian zone | place: USA: East...
CGAAGGCACGCCCGCGGAGATCCAGAAGAACCCCGAAGTGCGCCGCGCCTATTTGGGAGGCGTGGCCGCGTGATCCTCGAGGTGAAGGGCATCGACACCTACTACGGCCTGGGCCACATCCTGCACGGCCTGTCCATCCGCGTGGAAGCAGGCGAAGTGGTGGCGCTGCTGGGGCGCAACGGCGCGGGAAAGACCACCACCCTGCGCTCGGTCACCGGCCTGACGCCGCCGCGCCGCGGCGAGATCCGCTACAAGGGCCGCGACATCGCCGGCCTCGACGCCCACCGCATCAGCCGCATCGGCATCGCCCTGGTGCCCGAGACCCGCGACATCTTCAGTTACCTGACGGTCAGGGAAAACCTTTCCATCGCGCGGCGCAAGGATTCGCGCTGGCAGATGGACACGGTGCTCGGGCGCTTTCCCAGCCTGGGGGAAAGAATGCATCACAAGGGACGCGAGCTCTCCGGCGGCGAGCAGGAGATGCTCGCCATTGCGCGCGCCCTCATGACCGGCCCCGACCTCCTGCTGCTGGACGAGCCCTCGCAGGGCCTCGCGCCGCTCGTCGTCAACGCGGTGATGGACACGATCCGCGAATTGAAGAAGCAGCACGTCAGCATGCTCCTGGTGGAGCAGAACGCCGAGATGGCGCTGCTGCTCGCCGACCGGGTCTACGTCATCGACCACGGCACCGTGGTGTTCGAGGGCACGCCGGCGCAATTGCGCGCCGACCAGCAGGTGACGGCCACGTATCTCGGCGTAGGCGGCTGAGGCGAGCCTACAGCAGGTAGGACATGAGCCTGCGCAGCACCGCCAGCGGCGTCTTGTAGGGCGGGTACCTGGTGCCCGGGTCGGCCCAGGTGGCGCGCCGCACCACGCCTTTCAGGTGCGAGAAGGTGTCGAAGCCGGCCTTGCCGTGGTACGCGCCCATGCCGCTGTCGCCAACGCCGCCGAAAGGCAGGCGCAGGTTGAGGAACTGGCCGAAGGTGTCGTTGATGCACGCGCCGCCCGAGGAAAGGCGGCGCAGGATCTCGTCCTGGCGCGCGCGGTCGTTGGAGAAGACATACAGTGCGAGCGGTTTTGGCCGCGCCTGCAGCTTCTCGATCACGGAGTCCAGGTCCTCGAACTCCAGCACCGGCAGGATGGGCCCGAAGATCTCCTCCTGCATGAGGGGCGAATCCCAGGAGACGCCCTCGAGGATCGTAGGCGCGATGTAGCGCTGCGCCTTCGCGGTCTGGCCGCCCAGCGCGGCCTTGCCGTCGCGCAGCAGCGCGGCGAGGCGGTCGAAGTGGCGGTCGTTGACGATGCGGCCGTAATCGGGGCTCGCCTGCGGGTCCTTGCCGTAGAACTGCTCTACGGCGGCGGCCAGGCGCTGGACCAGTTGCGCCTTGATCGCCTTGTGCGCGAGCACGAAGTCCGGCGCGATGCAGTTCTGCCCCGCGTTGATGAACTTGCCCCAGGCGATGCGCCGCGCGGCGATGCCGAGGTCGGCATCGCGGTCCACGAGGCAGGGGCTCTTGCCGCCCAGTTCGAGCGTCACCGGCGTGAGGTGCTGCGCCGCGGCGGCCATCACGATCCTGCCGGCCTGCGTGCCGCCGGTGAAGAAAATGTAGTCGAAGCGCTCGGCAAGCAGCGCCTGCGTCTCGGGTGCGCCGCCCTCCACGGCGGCGACGTAGGCTTCGTCGAATGTCGCGCTGAGCATTTCCGCGACCAGGCGCGAGGTGTGCGGCGCAGCGTCCGAGGGCTTCACCACCGCGCAGTTGCCGGCCGCGAGCGCGGCGGCGAGCGGCGCGAGCGCCAGCTGGAAGGGGTAGTTCCAGGGCGCGATGATGAGCACGCTGCCGTAGGGCTCGGCGTGCAGCCAGCTCGAGGCGGGAAACAGCACCAGCGGCGTGCGCACCTTGCGCGGCCGCGCCCAGGCCGCGAGGTGCTTTCGCGCGAGGTCGATCTCGTGCAGGGCGATCCCGACTTCGCTGGTGTAGGCCTCTTCCGCCGGGCGGCCGAGGTCCAGCTTCACCGCCTCGAGGATGGCGGCCTCGCGGCTGGCGACCGCCTCTCGCAGCTTGCCCAGCTGCTCGAGCCGGAACGCGACCGCCTGCGTTGCGCCGCCACGGAAGTAAGTACGCTGCCGGGTCGAATGGTCCATTTCAGCGCAGCCAGCGCAGCAGTTCCTTGCCCTTCTGCTCGAGGGGCTTGACCTGGTCCAGCGCCTTTTGCGCCGGGGCCGGCACGAGGCTCTGCTTGCGCAGGAACTCCAGGCGCTCCAGCCGCTTCTGCGGGATCGCATTGCGCAGCACCTGCGCGCGCTGCAGGAACTGCTGCTCGAACTTGCCCGGCTTGAAGAACGCCGGGATGGTGGCGAGGAGCTGCGGCAGGCCTTCGGCCGAGAACGCCTGGAAGACCGCCGCGTTAGCCGGTACGTCCACCACTCCCTGCTTCGTCTCCATGAAGGCGGCCCCCTTGTTCACCTTGTCGTAGCTTCCCGGCTCGCCGCGCGGGTCGCCAGGCTCCAGGTGCGTAGGCTCGTGGTCGGTGCCGCGCACGCCGATGGTGACCAGCGGCGTGCGCACGCGGTAGTTGGAGCGGTTGTACTGGCCGATCCAGCCCGTGATCGAGCGCAGCGCGCCGCGCGTGAGGTCGATGAGGCTCCTGTCCTTGTCGCCGCCGTCGGCGACGTATTCGGTGAGGCGGATCCTGGAGTTCTCGCGCACGATGAGCGAGGCGCCGTCGGCCATGTTGAGGTGCAGCTCGGCCTGGCGCGACGTGGTGATGGACTCGCCTTCGAAGACGTTTTCGCCGACCACCGGCCGGCGGGTGCGCTTGTCCGTGGCTTCGATCTGGGCGATGCCTTCGGCGAGCTCGATCTTGCCCGCGACGCGGGGCTGGTCCTGCGCCTGGGCTGCAGCGGCGCAACAGAGCGCGAGGAGGACGGCAAGTATTCTGCATTGGGCGAACATGGCGCTAGGATCTTACTTGAGCCGGGAGAATTTATGGTCGAGCACGAGCGATCGGGCCACAAGGGCGCGTTCGTCTGGGCGCAGGACGGCAAGCGCCTCGCGCGGATGACTTATTCCGTCGCCGGGAAGCGCGTCATCATCGACCACACCGAGGTGGACGATGTGCTGCGGGGCAAGGGCGCGGGCGAGCAGCTCGTGCGCGCGGCGGTGGAGTGGGCGCGCGAGGAAAACGTGAAGCTGCTGCCGCTCTGCCCTTTCGCGCGCTCGGTGTTCGAGAAGACCCCGGAGTATGCCGACGTGCTGGTGAAGTAGCGCGCTACTTCGCCGGCGGCCTTGGCCGCACCTCGTCCACCCAGGGAATCTCCAGCGCCCCGCTGCGCACGCCGATGTCGACGGTCGCGCCGACCCGGAGGCTGCCATAAGTCTCGCGGGAAACGTCCAGCTCCACCGGCTCCGCGGGCGAGGCGCTCCAGGGCGCGACCTCGGCGTGGTAGTTGGTGCCCGTGCGCTGCCTGGTCTCGCGCAGCCGGATCACCTGCGTAGAGCCCCACACCGGCTCCGAGACGTCGGCGTGCTTGTTGATCTGGTAGATGCTGCCGCCGGCCCAGAATCCCGACAGAAAGAAGATCATGAGCACGTGGATCAGGATGTGCAGCGTGCGCCCCTGCGCCAGGATATGTTCCCACTCGAGAGTCAGCCACAGGCCGGCGCTCGCGCCCGCGAGGGGAACGGTCCACAGGGTGAAGCGCTCGCCGAGCAGGGTGTGGGGGTCGAGCAGGGAGATGAGGCCGAGCGCGAGGCTGCTCGCGAGAATGCCGGTCAGCCCTTCGGGGTATGGCGAACCTTCCTTGGTGTCGAGCCGGAACTGGTTGCGGTACTGCGCCGCAAGGAGCAGCAGCGCGGCCGGCACGAGGATGAGCGCCATGGCGGTCGCGAGCTGGACCAGGCGCTGCTCGAAGACCAAGGCGTTCAGGCCGGCCACGGCGGCCGCCGCGTACCCGGTCCAGTTGATCGGCCTTGCGATGCGCCGCAGCTTGCCCAGCTGCGCCGCCTTTTCCTCGTCGGTCCAGCCCAGCTCGTGGTCCTCGCGGATTTCCTTGGCCTCCTGCGCGAGTTCCTTTGCCTGGAGATCCGGCAGGTGGCGGTGGATCCAGGCGCCCAGCAGCCCCTGGTTCTCGAAATGCGAGAGGTTCAGCGGCCAGCGGTCCTCCAGCGGATAGACGAACAACTGGTTGTTTTGCCACCGATAGCCCTCGATCCTGTCCCACGGCAGCTCGCGCGTGCCGAAAATGCCGCGCAACACGATCCCCTGGGGATTCAGCGTCAGGTGCGCGCGCAGGGTCCAGGCCAGCGCGAAGACGAAGAGCAGCGCGAGGCCGAGGAGCGTCGCGAGGATGAAGGCGAGCAGCCAGAGGTTGTCCCAGCCCTTTCCCGCCAGGCGGTCCTGCACGATCTCCCACGCGCCCCAGCCGAAACCCGCAGCGAATACCGGGGCCAGCAGCGCGAACATCCACTTGAGCCAGCGCGCGGCGACGAAGCTGCTTTGCGCAGGAAAGGCGCGGTCAGCGCTTGCGCTCATCCGGGCGATGGCCTTTCGCGCCGCCGGGCCGCCGCGATTTTTCCGGCTCGCGCGCGTCCTTGAACGCTTTCGCCGCGGGTTTCTGCCGGTCGAATTTCTGCGGTTCCCGCGCCTTGTCGCGCACAGCCCGATCGGGTTGCCGTACTTTCGGCGCCGCCTTCTGTACCTGCGCGGGGCGCAGCGCCTTCGCCCCGCCCGCCGCGCCGCGCTGGCGCACGAACTCCTGCCGCTCCAATCGCCGCTGCGGGATCGCCTTCCTCACTTCCTGCGCGCGCGCGAGGAATCTCTGCTCGTGCCTGCCCGGCCTGAAGAATGCCGGCACCGCGCCCAGCAGCCGCGGCGCGGCCCTGGCGGAAGCCGAGTGGAACGCCGCCCGGTTCTTCGGCACTTCGACGACCCCCTGCTTGGTTTCCATGAACGCGCTGCCTTCGTTCACCTTGTCGTAGCTGCCGGGCTCCCCGCGCGGGTCGCCGGGCAGGAGGTGCGAGGGCTCGTGGTCGGTGCCGCGCACGCCGATGGTGACCAGGGGCGTCCTGATCCGGTATTTGGTGCGGTTGAACTGCCCGATCCAGCCGGTGATCGAGCGCAGCGCGCCTTTGGCGAGGTCGATCACGCTGCGGTCCTCGCTGCCGCCATCGGCGACGTATTCGAACAGCGTGATCTTCGAATCCTCGCGCACGATGAACTGGGCCCCGTCCGCCATGTGCAGGTGGATTTCCGAGTTCGCGAAGGTGGTGAGGGTGTCGCCTTCGTAGACGTTCTCGCCGACCAACGGCAGCCGGCTGCGGGCGTCCTTGCCTTCGATCAGGATGTTGCCGTCGGCGAGCTCGATGGTGCCGGCGATGCGGGGCGTGTCCTGCGCCTGCGCCGCCGGGGCGAGGCACATTGTGAGGGCGAGTAGGAAGGCGCGCATGGGCTCAGCCCGGATCGCGGAAATTCGCGTCCCAGTGCGAGCCGTCGCAGAAGGGCTTGTTCTTCGATTCGCCGCAGCGGCAGAGCGTGTAGTGCTCCTTCGAAGCCCCTTCGCCGAATTCGACCCCCATCAGCTCGATTCCGCCCGTGACTGCGTAGGGGCCGTTGTCGGTGACGGTGACCAGCGGCGGTCTTTGCGGCGGCAGCGCCTCTACGCCGTCGATCGCGTAGCTGAGCGCGCCGGAAGGGCACTTCTTGATGGTGGCGATGATTTCCTCGACCGCGGCGCCGTCCGGCTCGATCCAGGGCTGGTCGTGGTGGCGGAAGACTTCCTTCAGCTCGTCGGTGCAGTACCCCGCGTGGGAGCAGAGCGCGCGGTTGTCGAGGATCGTGATGAGCTTGCCGGCGTAGGCCTTGCGCTTGTTCCTGGATGGGTCGGCGGTGTTGCGGTCGGTGAATCCCGCTTTGCCGTGCGTGCCGTCGCAGAAGGGCTTGTTGTTCGAGCCGCCGCAGCGGCAGAGCGCGACGCCGCGCGCCGTGGCGCAATCGTCGCCGGAGGAGCGGCGCAGGTTGGGGACCGGGGACGGATCGGGGTCGTTCAGGAGGTAGTAGGGCCCGTTCGGGAGGCAGGCGATCTTCGGGGCGGCAGCCATGCGCATGATCGTACAGATTCGCGTGGCGCTTGAGGAGGCTACATTCGCCCGTGCCCGCGTGACCGGATTCGTTGCGGGCTGCGCGCCACGGCTGTGGCGCGCAGCCTATCAATGGTCAGGCGCAGGATCATGTCGAAATGCACATGACCCTGGCGCACCGATCACCTGCAGAACTGCTTCGTCTTGCAGTTATTCCCTTCCCACACCCACCCCTCCGACACGGCATCGGCGGAATCCGCGCAAACGCGTGCCTCGATGCACTGCCCCACGGCCACCAGTCCGCTCAGGTGGAACGGCCACAGTTGCACGTCGACCTGCTGGCCGCGCGCCAATGGCGGCGTCGGCATCACTGCTCTTTGCGTAAATGGTGCTCCGGCAGCACTCACTTCGAGCTTCGTGCTCGAAGCAGGTGCCTGCCTCAGGCCATCGTTCTTGACCGTGGCCCGCATCATTAGCAGTCCACCAGTAAAAGGCACGTCATCGACACCGACTACGACAAGATCCGCGCACCCGCCGAGCAGTAGTGCGATTGATGCAACTATTGATAGCTTCGCTGCCGTCTTGCAGGGCCAGATTTTCCGCATATGCCCTCCATCTACAATTACTGCGATGGTTGTGGGATAGCGGCTGTCGCCCTGCGTTGTTGGAAACCAAGCACGAGGCTAGGCCGCCGGTCGCGGCGCCTATAGTCTTTCAGCGCAGCGTGACGATGATTTTATCCAGCACGATTGGTGCCGGAAACAACTCTTTTCCAGATAGCTGCCCTGCTATCAGGGTCCAGCGGCTGCGTTACCATGATTCGATGAACTTGGCTCACGCCCGGCACACCGACTCTTCCCTTGTCGATCTCGCCGAGGTTGCGTTCGAGAACACCTTCGTGCGTGAGCTGCCGGCCGATTCTGTGCCGACGAACAGCCGGCGGCAGGTGCGCAACGCCAGCTACACACGGGTCCAACCCACGCCGGTCGCTGTCCCTCGCCTGCTCGCGTGGTCGGATGCGCTGGGCGAGCAGTTGGGCCTTGCGCGCCCTTCCGGACTGGCTACGGACGTTCTCGCTGGGAACCGCGTGCTGCCGGGGATGGAGCCGTATTCCGCGCGCTACGGCGGGCACCAGTTCGGGCAGTGGGCGGGGCAGCTCGGCGACGGGCGGGCCATCACGCTCGCCGAACTCATTGCCCGCGATGGCACGCGGCAGGAGCTGCAGCTGAAAGGAGCCGGCTTGACGCCTTATTCGCGTACCGCGGACGGGCGCGCGGTGCTGCGCTCATCCTTGCGCGAGTACCTGTGCAGCGAGGCCATGCACTTTCTTGGTGTTCCCACCACGCGCGCTTTGTCTTTGGTCGGGACCGGAGAGCAGGTGATCCGCGACATGTTCTACGACGGCAATCCCGAGCCAGAGCCGGGGGCGGTGGTGTGCCGCGTGGCCCCGTCCTTCGTGCGCTTCGGCAACTTCCAGATCCACACTGCGAAGGTAGAGCCCGAGATCCTGAAGCAGCTCGCCGACTATGTGCTGCGCCGGCATTTTCCTGAACTGGGTTCTTACAAGGATTGGTACCACGAGGTCTGCCGGCGCACGGCTTTGCTGATGTCCGACTGGATGCGGCTCGGCTTCGTGCACGGCGTGATGAACACCGACAACATGTCCATCCTCGGCCTCACCATCGACTACGGGCCTTACGGCTGGCTCGAGGGCTACGACCCGATGTGGACGCCGAATACGACCGATGCCGAGGGGCGGCGCTACTGCTACGGCAACCAGCCGCAGATCGGGCTGTGGAACCTTGCGCGCCTCGCCGAGGCGCTACTGCCGATCATGCCCAAGGAAGAGTTGGAGGAAGGGCTGGAGCTCTTCGGCAACACTTACCAGGAGAGCATCAACAAGGCATTGGCGCAGAAGCTCGGCCTCGACTCGCTCGACCAGACGGGCGACGACGAGCTCTTGACCGGAATGTTCAAGGTGCTCAACGCGGTCGAGACCGACTTCACGCTTTTCTTCCGGGGCCTTTCCTCAGTCGAAGACTCCGCGAACGACCAACGCCTGGTCGCGCCCCTGCGCCGCGCCTTCTACGCCGAGCCCGATGCCGCCCACATCGCCCGCGCAGCCGCCTGGCTGCGCCAGTACCTCACGCGCGCGCGCCAGAAAGGCGTGCCCGCCGCCTTGCGCGCGCAGCGCATGAACAGCGTTAACCCGAAATACGTTCCCAGGAACTACCTGGCGCAGCAGGCGATCGATGCGCTCACGGAAGGCGACGCCTCCGTCCTCGACCGGCTGATGAAGGTGCTAGAGCAGCCCTACGACGAGCAGCCGGAGAACGACGACCTCGCCGAGCGCCGCCCGGAGTGGGCGCGGCACAAGGCTGGATGCTCCGCCCTGTCCTGCAGTTCCTGATCGAGCTTCTGGACCCACATCGTGTGAAGAGCGGCGGTCATCCGTCCGTCGGGTTCCCGCGTTTATCGAGAAACGCCCACCATGGCTCTTTTTTGATACACTATGCCCGCGCGCCTTCCGGTGCTGCGTGTCCGGTTCTTTCGCACGGCGGAAGGGCGGGAACCGGTGCGCGAGTGGCTGAAGGCGCTTCCCGCGGAGGAGCGCAAGGCGATCGGAGACGACCTACGGACGATGCAATTCGGCTGGCCGCTCGGCATGCCGCTGGTGCGCCATCTGGAAAGCGGAATCTGGGAAGCGCGCACGCGGCTCGCGCGACGGAGAAAGCGTGAACTGACATGACGAAACGGAAATCCCACCCCCGGGTCGGCAGCGACTTCGAGGACTTTCTGCGCGAGGAAGGCCGCCTGGCGCAAGCCACCGCGGTCGCCGTCAAGCGCGTACTCGCCTGGGAGCTGAAGGTCGCGATGGACGCCGAGGGCGTTTCTCAGGCGGAAATGGCCCGCCGCATGAAAACCAGCCGCGCCGTGGTGCGCCGCCTTCTCGATGAGAGCGATCCCGCTGTCACCCTCTCCACCATCAGCCGCGCCGCCACCGCGCTGGGCAAACAGGTAATGCTGAAGCTCGCGGCTTAGGCTCCAGTATCGGAATGAACACCGACAACATGTCCATCCTGGGGTTAACCATCGACTACGGCCCTTACGGCTGGCTCGAGGGCTGCGACCCGATGTGGACGCCGAACACAACGGATACCGAAGGGCGGCGGTACTGCTACGGCAACCAGCCGCAGATCGGGCTGTGGAATCTAGCGCGCCTCGCCGAGCGCCGTCCCGAGTGGGCGCGCCACAAGGCCGGCTGCTCGGCCTTGTCCTGCAGTTCCTGAAGTTCCTGATCCCGGAGAACCCGAAATGCACGCAAATCCCGCCCTGCGCCTTGTCCTTGCCATCTTGCTCGCCGCCTGCAGCGCGCTCGCCTTCGCGCAACCCCAGAAGGCGCCCGCGGCCTACGTGCCTTCGGAGGGGCAGGAGGGCAAGGACGTCGTCTGGGTGCCGACCTCGCAAGCGCTGGTCGACAGGATGCTCGACATGGCCAGGGTGACGCCGCGCGACTTCGTCATGGACCTCGGCTCCGGCGACGGCCGCACCGTCATCACGGCAGCCAAGCGCGGCGCCAGCGCGCTCGGCATCGAGTACAACCCGGACATGGTGACGCTCTCCCGGAAGAACGCGCAGATCGAGGGGGTAACCGCCCGCGCCACGTTCATGAAGGCGGACCTGTTCGAGACCGACCTGTCCAGGGCGACCGTGATCACCATGTTCCTGCTGCCGGAGATCAATCTCAAGCTGCGCCCGAAGATCCTGGGCCTGAAGCCCGGCACGCGCGTCGTGTCGAACACGTTCACGATGGGGGAGTGGATTGCGGACGAAACCGCCGAACTGGGCGAAGCGGCCGGGTGCACGGCGTCGTGGTGCACGGCGCTGCTGTGGATCGTTCCGGCCGACGTCGCCGGTACCTACTCCACTAGGCAGGGCGAATTGGTCCTCCAACAGGAATTCCAGATGCTCTCCGGGACCCTGCGCACTGAGGGCAAGACCCTGGCGCTCAAGGGCAAGGTGCGCGGCGAGGAGATCTCCTTCAGGGCAGGCGGGCACGAGTACCGCGGCAGGCTGAACGGCGGGACGCTGGACCTGCGTTAGGAACGCAGCACGCGGCCTTATTCCCTCCAATTTGCAGATTGGAGGGAATGCAGGCGTTCTACCCTCCATTCTTCAGATTGGAGGTAAAGTGCCCGCCGCCCGCTGGTACGCGCGCCACGACGCCGCCGGCCAGGCCAAGTACCAGGAGGTGCGGCAGCTCGCCCGTGCCCAGGCGAGGGTGCTCGCCGGCACGCCCGGAACGCTCAAGCAGCGCACCCAGTCCGGCAGGAAGTATTGGGTGCGCGAGCACATCCGCGCGGACGGCAGCAAGGTCGACGAGTACCTGGGGCCCGAGGCGGCGCTGGACCGGGCGCGCCTTGCGGCCCTGCGCTCGGAGCTCGAGCTCGCCAAGGCGCTCGCCGCAGGCTCGTCAAAGCTGCGCCTCTTCGGCTACCAGCGCATCGATCGCAAGCCGGCGGCGGTGCTCGAGGTGTTCTTCAACCGCGGCCTGACCGGGGCCGGGCTGACGCTGGTGGGGTCGCACGCCTACGGCGTGCTCCTCAACGAGCTGGGCGTCGCCGCCCCGGGCTACCGCACCAGGGATCTCGACGTCGCGCGGGCCGGCGTATTGGCTGTCGCCCTGCCGGAAAGTAAGTTCATGCATCGGCTGCTCCCCGATGCGGGCTTCCCGTTTGTCGCTGTTGTGGATGGCGTGATCCCAGTGGAGAAACTAGGTGCCTACGCCCAAGCCGTTCCGCTTCTGGATTTCCTGATCGCCGAACCGGTGGACGCCGTCGCCCTGAGCCCGAACCAGGTCGTGCCGGTGAAGGTTCCGGCGCCGGAGCGCTTCGTGCTGCACAAGCTCTATTCGTCCCAGTCGCGGCGCACCGAGCGCGACAAGGTGCGCAAGGACCTGGAGCAGGCGGCGTTGCTCGCCGCCGTGATCGAGGAGGACACGCCGGGGGGCCTGCGCGATGCTTTCCGGCGAATGCCCGCGGAGGGCAAGACCGCGGTTCGTCGCGGCGCCGCCGCAGCGGCGAGACTGCTGAGTGAGGGCTACGTCCCGGGACTGAAAGCGCTGAAGGCCATCGCGGGGAGTGCTTAGGAGCGCAGCACCTGTCCCGCGGCGGCGCCCGTGAGGGCGCCATCTTCCCAGGTGACTTCGCCGTTCACCAGCGTCATGTGGATGCCGCGGGAGCGCTTCACCATCCGCTTTCCGCCGCCGGGGAGGTCGTGCAGGCGCTCGGGGCGCATGTCGGAGCCCACCGTCTTCGGGTCGAAGAGGACAAGGTCGGCGGCCATGCCCGGGGCGATCCTGCCTCGGTCCTTGATGCCGAAGAAGTCCGCCGGGTCGGAGGTCATGCGCCGCACCGCTTCTTCCAGCGTGAGCGCTTTCCTTTCCCTCACCCACGTGCCCAGTACGTAGGTCGGGTAGCCCGAGTCGCAGAGCATGTCGAGGTGCGCGCCGCCGTCGCCCAGGCCGAGGAGTATTGACCGGTCATTGAGCATCTCGGTCATCCGGTCCACGCGCGTGTTCCAGGACTGCACGGTGAATTCGTTCTCGAGGTCGTCTTCCAGCGTCACGTCGAGCAGCGCGTCCACTCCGTCCACGCCTCGCTCCGCGGCGATTTCGGCCACAGTCTTCCCTTCCCACTTCTTCAGCGCCGGATTCCTCACCTCGTGCAGCGTGATCCTTGCCCAGTCGGCAAAGGAGGTCGGGTTCTTGAGATCCTTCCTGAAGCTCTCCCGAAACGCGGGATCCCTGTACACCGCAGCCTGGGCTTCCTTGCTCGTATTCTCGAAGAGGCGCTTCCACGACGGAAAGGCCGCGAAGGCGAACGGACTTCTCATCACCAGCTCCCGCGTCAGCGGCAAGGGTGACGTCTGTGGCCTTGCCCCGCGCGCGATCAGCGGCTTCACCTTCCGCATCGTGTTCCTGAGCGCCTCCGGCAGGTCGTCGCGGTCGAACATGGCGATGAAGGTCACGGGCCGCCTGCTCTCTTCCAGCATGAATTCCAGCAGCTCCAGCTCCGCGTCTTCCAGCACCGCGATCTGGCGCGTCATCGCGTACTCGATCGAGCCCTTCCCTTTCTCCCTCAACACATTGCAGTAGGCCTTGATCTCTTCCCGGCTCGCGTTGCGGCAGGCCAGTGGTTTCCCTTCGTAGCCCATGTGCTGATTGAGGAGCGTGCTGGAAAACCCGAAGGCGCCGGCGTCCATCGCTTCGCCGAGCAGACCCTTGATCTTCCTCGTCTCCTCCGCGTTCGCCGCGCGCTCCATCGACGCGTTGCCCATTACGTAGTGCCGGAACGGCGTGAGCGGCGCCATGAAGGCCAGGTTCAGCGAAGGCTTCCTCCTTGCAGCGGCGTCCATGTACTCCGGAAACGTTTCCCAGTCCCAGGTGATCCCGGCGTTCAGCACCTCGAACGGAATCGCCTCCACGTTCACCAGGTCCCGCATCGCGACTTCCCTCGCCTGCGGCCGGCACGGCGCGATCCCTACCCCGCAGTTACCCATCACGACGGAGGTGACCCCGTGCCAGGAGGACGGCGTGCTGGCCCCGTCCCAGCAGATCTGGGCGTCGTAGTGCGTGTGGGGGTCGATGAAGCCGGGGGCGACGGTGAGGCCGGAGGCGTCGATGATGCGGCGCGCAGGACCAGAGAGATTCTGGCCCACTTCAACGATCTTCCCTGCGGAGATTGCAATGTCGACGCAATTCGCCGGGGCACCAGTTCCATCGATCACGGCCGCGCTTGCAACAAGACAGTCAATCACAAATTAGCGCGTCAACAAAATACGATACTAAATTCGAAACTTAGTCACGGATTAAACAAATCTGGACCAGTCGGAGGACGCTTCCCCGGTCTGCGTTTTCTCTCGATCCCACGCGCTCGCACTCGCTCAAACGCGTTCGCGAATCTCTGCAGCGCGCTATTCAGATCCTCTTTCGAAATGAACGGCATATCCTCCTGGCGGATCAATCGCGATCGGCGAACATTTGTCCCAGGGAATACGCTGAGGTCCAAAATCTCGAATCCAACGCCCTCAAAGTCATCGACAAGAAACACTTCTCTCACCAATGCTGCCAAGAGTCCCATCTTCGACAAGCTCAGTGAATAGTTTGTCCGTGGTTGCAACCAAAATAGACGGGTGACCCCGCCCTCCACATAGTAAAAGGCTGGCGCCACTCGAACTTGCATATCCCTTCTAATGCGAATGACTTTTGGTCGAAGATCGTGACTCACAATCTCGCGCCCGGCTCCTGCTTCCCAAACTAACTCAACAACTCTTGAATTGTGCTTTGCTCCGGCAGCAGTCCTCTGATGTCGGCACGCTCGCAATGCATGCTCAAGATTGATCGAATGCGCGTATGCATGAGGCGCAAGCTTTTGAGACAGGGAGTAATTGAATGCCCCACCTCCCCGCAAGAAATACTCGACAACTTGGCGTTCTGTCTCCTCCTCGGTAGAGGCGACAATCCTCACAATGTCCTGCGCTGCAGGGATGGGAAGAAGGCTCACATTCGCTCCCGAAAGCTTGTTTCCCCCTTAATGCAAGAGCTCGAATCTACGTCTATCGACAAACCATTCTCTAATGGACTCATCTGAAATCGGCATTCCTACTGATACTTGTCCGGAAATTGAATTCCAGACTTGATCCCACGGCGATCCAACCTCGTGCGTCATTCGAGAAAGTTCGTACGCGTGCAGTTGCGTATATGCATCGCACACGCTCCTCAAGAATGACTCGATATCTGGCGGGAACTCATACTCAACAGTCGAGGAAACGTTGCTTGCCACGTCCAAGCGTCTCGCTCTAGAAACAATCGGTTCCGCACCCTTGCCTCGAAAAGCTTCCCACACTACACGAACCACTGGTCCGTTTTCCCAAGCCTCGAATCTCTGCTTGACCAACGCGCTGTCATGCTTGGCCAAATACCATCCGTGCGCGAAGTAGATTACCTTCATCAATGCAAGCAAAGAAAAGCGAAGTTGCTTCTTCTCTGCATAGTCCAATAGGAAATTTGCGACTGCCCTTGCGTCAAAGGCCACAGACAACCTCCGGAGCGCACTGCGGGCTTATCAAATCCCCAATGGCAGCTATTCTACGCTCCACAATACCTAGCTTCCAGGCCGTACTTTCTTACTAGCGGTAGTAAGACAGTTTTCTCGAATTTGCATACCCGTATTTCGGGTCCTAGTATGGACTTTTTCATCGGAAAATCAGGTCATTGCCTGTCAATTGCCAAGCTCGCAGTCTTCGTTGGGCCTTCGTTTCCGCTGTACGCAGCGTTGCATTGCACAGCCAATCAAAGTAGCAGACATCTGCAGTCATACGCATACGACTCAACTTGGAGCAGTCACCTCAAGTACTTTCAGGACCATTTCAGGCTTACGAGGATGGAACCCGGGCCCAAGGAGAACAGTTCTCCTCAGCGTTGGCTCATCAATAGTCTCATCCTGTACCTTCGTCCAACCAAGAAGATGTAGACGCCCATCCGTTTCTCGCGCGGCATCCAAAGATCTCTCTTCTTGGTGAAGCAAAACCACCAAAGTGAACTTTCTCTTTGCTCCGCGATACAAGCGTAGCAAAGTCCCCCAGAATCGACAGAGATCTCGGAAGGTTGTTTGATCCATTTCTACGGCCGGATCGTCCAGAACCATCCACGAATGCCTAAATCTTGCGTAACTCAAATGACGAGTAAAAAACCATGCTAGGCCAAGAACATGTTGCTCCGCCAGATTCAGTATGTGACGGGCTGCTCGAGGCGGATGCTCTCCGATGTGGACAAACACCCTTTGTTGCCCTCGGACCATATCAGGCGTCAATCGCGGAATGTCGGGGAGCAACCAACTTGCGCTAGTCAGATTTAGCGCGATCTCCTTCCACACTCTTCCAATTGTTTCCGGGAGATGATTGACGAGAATGTCACTTAGCGCACTCTCGACACCTTGCTTCACAGATGCCCATGCTTCCGGCTCCTGCGACACATTTCTTGCCTGTGCGCAGTCCTGCTCAATTTGAAGTGCGATTCTCTTAGCTTCTCCAATTGTGTCGGCGATTTTCTCTACTGCAGAGGGTATCGTCTTCAATGAGAGTATGTCCGCAAGCAATTTCTCGCGCGTTTGCTGGGAAGCAAGAAGACTCTCAATGTCTGCATCACGGGGGAGCCATCCGGCAAAGACCGTTCGGAACTTAGCCTGGTCCTCTGGGCCAACTGGAGGTTGCTCTGCACCCAGTGCTCTCAGACTGGCCTCAACGACCTCCGCATCTCTAGAAAGTCGGCCATGCTCGGCCAGCAGATCTTGCCTCTCCTTCTGAGTGACCTCTTTCAGTTTCTCGAAAACTGCTAGTACTCCACCAAGACTTGCCAAATCCGAGTCGCAGGTTGGACACGTGCTGGGATATCTAGCAGCCCATTGCGTGCGCAGAAAAATCTCGGTCTTGTCTAAGTGCTCAATTCTTTCTCTGTTGAGCTTCCCTCTATTGAGCACATCTCCAATTGTCCTTCCAAGTAAGCTACGTCGCTCCCGCAACTCGCGAACCTGCGTTGACGCTGACTCTAGCTTTGCCGCGTCGCCCTTTGCTCTCCCTAACCATTCGCCCCACAGCCTGGCGCCAGCAACTATTCGGTCAATCTCGCCCCGGTGCTCTGACAGTGACTTCTCCAACCCCGACAAGAAGTCCCTGGTCAACGTCGCCAGGCTATTAAATCGATTGATTTCCCCAAGAACAATCTCACTTGAAATTGCACCACCATCTGCCTGCACAATTGCCGCCGCAATTCGCTTGGCGATAGCAGACCGATGCACTTCCGAGCTGTACTCCACGTATTGAGTAACGATCTCCCCAGCACTTCCTGCTGCTTGAGATTGAGTCTTGGATACGGCACTTAACCAAGCAAACAGTGCAGATTGAATTGCTGGTAGTTGCCTAAGCCAATGGCTAACAATTCGCGGATATATTGTCTCTTCCAAGCGCTTTGTACTTGCGAGCATACCGAAGCGATGATTCAACGCTGTGCGCTTCTGTTGTGCCTCCCCAAAACCCTTCTCCAAGTAGCCGTTAATCGTGCTAGCCAAGCGGGAGGAACCGCGAAGTAGTCTTTCCGCAAGACTACCTGCAGGCGTTCTCATGAAATCGATAGATTCTTCTTGGCTACTGAGCACACCATCCATGTCAGATACTCGAGAATCAAGTGTCTCTCCATCAGGTGCTATCGCAATATCTTCGAATGAGTGCCATTTCCCGTTATTGACACTAATTCTTGGATTCGCCTCATTGTCATCAATTGGCCGCAAATACTCGCTTACGTATTTGCGCCCGTCCCGCCCCTGGATGTCCGAGTTGCGCATGTAGTCCCGAAATCCGGATGACACCTTAAAGATACCAAGCGCAAGCGCCTCGGCAAGACTGCTTTTGCCAGTTCCATTCGGGCCGTGAATAACAATTGCTTGTGCGACAGGAACCTCTGAATGATGAATGGACAATCTTCGAATGCTCCTGAAATTCTCTATGTCAATGCTAGAAAGTTGCATCGCGTCGCCATCCGTTTCATTGCGAACGACAGTATCCACTCCCGCAAGTTGCAGCAACTCTTGAGCCAGTTCGCGCTCTCTGCGTCCTTCAAGTTGGTCCTTGAGAATTTCAAGTTTCTTACGAATCTGCGAATCCAAACTGGCCCACTCGTCGACCTGTGGCGCGCGTCGCGCGAATAGTGCACGGACTTGTATTAAGAGTCTTGGTAGTCCATGCTCCTGAAGTGCGGTGTCTAAAGAGTTGGCCTCGTAGAAAACCGCATCAATTGGGATCTCTTCTGAAGCACTTGAGTTTCTTCGCCTTGTCACCACCTGCCCAATCCATTCACTCCTGCGTGCTTCGGGTACCAGCCAACAAATTGACACTCGCCACGCCCCAAGCGGATCGTCGCCCTGGCCTGGCGTTGTACTGCCTGTGAAATTCCGGTCAGGAAGTAGAAGCGAACGAACCCTGAGCGCCTGATTGATCTGCGAATCGACAAGATTGGAGTCGAATGGCACCAGGAAAAGAAGAAGCCCAATTTCATTGTCTACGACGACGGCCGACTGCTTGCCCTCTTCTGATGGCACTTCCTCAAAGTTGCCACTTCCAACCAAGAACCACCGTGATTCACATGCATCGGTTGCTGTCCCCATCGTTTGACCAAGCACTTTGCTGTACTGTTCTAGTAAGTACTTGTGGCAAATTTCTAGGACTTCGTTCATGGCATCCCCTACAGATCACTGAGCGCTAAGAAGCACTGATCCGTCGTACCACTCATGGCCAGTTTCGATTGTGGCATCTGACGCCTAACAGATGCCTCGAGCATGGCTTTCTCCGACACTGAGACTGCTGCCTCCCCATCAGGTCCAAGCGCCAGTAGGCGCAGTTCGTTTACATTGCCAATCCCTCCTTCTCTCCGCAGTGCCTCCACAAGTGGTTGAATACCCTGCAGATCATTGAGTTTGTCAGTGCCGATCCAGCCAGGCACCGGAATTACGAGTCTCTTCCCGTCCTCGTTCCACAGTGCCCCAGGAAACAAGTCAAACGCCCAGTTGTGCTTTGCTTTTTCCAAAGCAGCAAGAAGTACTGCAGCAGAGCTCAAATCAGGGCGCACTTGATTAGGCCCACCACCCGCATCCAAGGGAACGTGAAAGTCACGTGGGCCAGTTGGCAATTGGAATGGCTGCAACACAACCCCGGACTCAAGCTTGTATGGCACACCTCCGGCTCGCCAGCAGACTCTTATCCACGATGGCAAGAAATCGTCACACCACTTCGTAGCTAATGCCGACGTCTGATACGTCTTGAATTGCTCACACAGATCCTCGATGCTCCCAACTACCGAAGCTGGCGCAAACGTACGAATTAGTCTCAGCGCGTATCGAGCGAATATCCACTGAAAAAGAGAATCAGTATTGGGAGATGTTGGTGCTTTCTGTACCTGAAAGTACGATGCATTCTGCGCCTTGCCAAACGCTGCCGCAGCCTTCTCATGACCTTCCGACCAATTAATGTCAACCACACCAATACTGTCCGATTGCATGGACGGTGAGACGGCTTGCAGCTCCGCAATCATCGCCTGCAGGTAAGGTTCTGAAATGGCCCAACCAGCACTGACTAGCGGATGACCTCGAAGGTGAAAGCGAATTGCCTCGACGATTCCAGAGTTGTCTTTGACTTTTTCAAGCTCCGTCTTTGCAATCCTAAATACTGGTTTGTGTGCAGCTTTTCCAGCAGACTCCAATTCCTTAGCCAACTGAAGATCACGCACACATCCATGGGGCTTGAGAAGCCGGAGTCGATCTGTCGAAGCTGTCGTCGAGAAATCACCGTCATATATTAGGACGTCGTATGCCTTCAGTTTCCCCGGACGCATTTCGTTAGGTTTACCTCTTGGAAGCCCGATGCTCTCAAACGCGGCTTCAAGTAAGCAGTCCCAATTGAGGCAAACTAGCGCGTGAATTCTCCCTTCGACTGCCAGTCGAGCAATTGCCCTGTGTCGCGGAGTATTGCCGCGCAATGGAAGCGTCTCCCTCGCTAGCCAGCGCGGCTCATCCAATATTCCTAGTGACCATGCAAGATTGAGTTTCGAATCCTTATAGGGAAAGTCTCCACTACTGGCTTCGATCTTCTCCAGAAAACTCTCTGCCCAAGAATAGAAAGCCGCCTCTTCGTCGTCCACACTAAGTGCTACACCGGAGGAGATGCCTAGCCTAGTCTCGGCGTCATATCGCTTGGAAAGCAACTCCTTTACCAATGGTGCGTGTCCTACTGACATTCCCGTCCCTAGGACAATTGCTGATACGTGGGAGCCTTCGACAATAGACGGGAAATTGTGAGGAAACATCGCTAAGTACCGTCGCTACGTTGGCAGTGAGTGAAAGAGAGTGTGGTTTTCGTGCAATGCTGTTGCTGCTTTGGTAGAGATTGACGAGGCTGTGCTCCAAAGCAAAAACGCCTCAATCGTATTTGCGATTGAGGCGCTTACCTAGACCTGTGTCAATACTTCAATTGTTGGAACGGCTAGCGCAGCGAGATGTTTATCTTCTCCAACATCCCCGCCCCAGGACACAACTCTTTTTCAGATAGCTTGTTAAACGGCGTCTCCACCGTATTCAAATGCCCGTGCAGATCCTGAGCTTCCGGCGCCAAATACAGCAACCCCGTCAGCACCTCCCCCTTCGCCGCCGCCTCCGCGATGTGGGTAATCGCATTGATCTTGTTGCTGGGGTCGTACTCGGGATGGGTCTTGCGCAACCGGATGGTCGTCCCATCATGCTGCGGCACGTCGATCACCTCGCCGTGCTTGTAATCCACATCGATCGGCGCACGCCCGGTGATGAAATCCATGAAGTTGACCACTTCGTTGTGCGCACGCACGTAGTCGTAGCTCTTGGTAGAGCCGGAATGGTTGTTGAACGCCACGCAAGGACTAATGACGTCGATGAACGCAGCGCCCTCATGCGCGATCGCGGCCTTGATCAGGGGAACCAACTGCGCCTTGTCGCCGGAGAAGCTCTTGGCAACGAAGGTCGCGCCCATAAGCAGCGCCAATGAAACCGTGTCGATCGCCACGTCGTCGTTCTTCACCCCGCGCTTGGACGTCGAACCCATGTCCGCGGTCGCCGAGAACTGGCCCTTGGTCAACCCGTACACCCCGTTGTTCTCCAGGATGTAGGTCATGTTCACCCCGCGCCGCATGACGTGCGCGAACTGCCCCAGGCCGATGGACGCCGAATCCCCGTCCCCCGACACCCCCAGGTAGATGAGGTCGCGGTTCGCCAGATTGGCCCCGGTAACCACCGAAGGCATGCGCCCATGGACCGTGTTGAACCCATGGGAATTGCCGAGGAAGTAATCCGGCGTCTTGGACGAGCACCCGATCCCCGAGAGCTTCGCCACCCGGTGCGGCTGGACATCCAACTCCCAGAACGCCTGGATCAGCGCGGCGGAAATCGAGTCATGCCCGCAGCCGGCGCACAAGGTGGAAACCTTGCCCTCGTAGTCGCGCCGCGTATAGCCGACCTTGTTCTTCGCCAGGGTCGGATGGTGCAGCTTGGGCTTGGTGAGGTAGGTCATGCCGCCTTGTCCCTCTTGATGGGCCGCACGTTCAGCGCCGCAACG